>Ga0209347_1000976_pt1 | contig 55318 bp, 48 predicted proteins | sample AutmiccommuBRH23_FD_187382 | JGI IMG/M metagenome (GOLD analysis project Ga0209347, IMG submission 187382) | Deep subsurface microbial communities from Mt. Terri, Switzerland - Autotrophic microbial communities BRH/23 (SPAdes) (version 2) | ecosystem: Environmental > Aquatic > Deep subsurface >... | reverse complement strand
GGCGCGGGCCGACCTGCTGTCGACATGGGTCTTCTCGGCGATCAGCGGCATGTTCTCCGCGGCCCACGAACTCCTCGGACCCGCCGGTGAGGCTGGCCTTCGAGACTGGCAGCTCGACGCCCGCGCAGTCCTGGCCGCTGGGGTGCGGGTCGCCGCGCCGCTCGTCGCTGCCTGGCTCTGGCACCGCATCCTCACCGGTGACCGACACGACCGCGACACCGCGCCGACACGTCGGGAAGCGAAGCGACACCGGCGCATGCTCGCTGTCGCCACCGCCGGACTCGACCTTCACCGCGTCCGACAGGCCCGCCCAGGATCACGCGCGACCCTGCGTGCCCATCGCCGGCTCGACCGACACCACCGCACACTGCTCAAGCACATCCCCGCCACCGATGAGCAGCTGTCCGGACAGTTATCGCAGTGGCTGTCCGAAGTCGGCCGCGTCGAGCACCTGGCAGCGCACTTCGCCTCCCGCGATGTCGTCCCAGACGCCAACGCCACCCAGTGTCTCGTACCCGGCCGTGACCTAGCTGCGGACAGCGCCGCCGCTGTCGACGACCCGGCAGCGCGCCTGGAAGTCGCTGTCGCCCTTGTCCGGCGGGACCAGACAGTCAGCGGACAGGACGTCGCCGACGCCTTCACCCAACGCGGCTGGAAAGCGACACCCCGAACCGGACAACGCTGGCTCGCCAAAGCCCGCGCGAGTCTGGCTGATGTTGCCGCGTCGTCGCTCGGCTAGAGCGGCACAACGGCCCAAGACCGGCGAAGAAGCTGCGGACCGCGCTCTCCTTGGCCATTGCAGGGACGAGCTCGTCCTGCTGGTGTAGGAGCCGTCGCCTCCTCCGCAAACGAGAGTGCTAGAAGCCGTCTGCCGCTAGGAGGTGCAGTGCGGCGCCGACTGACAGGGCGCTCTCGTCGTACACGACGTCGTCTGCGTGGTTGAAGGAGACGTTTCCCAGGGCGCACGCTCCGAGGTAGACCATGGCGCCCGGCCATTTCTGCAGGAAGTACGCGAAGTCCTCGATGACCATGGAGGGGTGCGCCATCGACGTGACGTTCGCGGCAAGGTCGGTCTGGTTCAGTCGCTGGGACAGTCGGGTGATGTACTCCGAGTCGTTGACCACGGCCGGATAGCCCTCGTGGATGGTGAGCAGGCCGGCCAGCCGATGTTGCTGGGCGACTTCGACCACGAGGTGGCGCATCCCGTCGATGAGTGCGATGCGGGTCGTCGAGGTCAGCGTGCGGATGGTGCCTCTGAGTCGGCCGGCTGCCGGGATGACGTTGACGGTGTTGCCGATGCGGCTTTCGGTGATCGTTGCGACGAGCGGTTCGCCTTGACTGATCTCGGCGACGAGATTGCGTAGCCCGGTGGCAATGTCGGCTGTAGCCTCGACAGGGTTGCCGACGAGGTGTGGCTGACTGGCGTGGCCTCCGGGGCCGGTGAGGTCTATCGAGAACCAGTCGCCTTGGGCCATGAACACCCCGGGTCGCAGCAGGATCGCGCCCGGCGGGGCGACGGCGTTGACGTGGACGGCGAAGGCATCGGCTGGACCTGGGAACGCAAGGTTGTCATGTTTGAGCACCTCGAGGGCTCCCCTGTCGGCCTCTTCGCCCGGCTGGAAGACCAGCACGGTGTCGCGGCGTGGTGGATGCTCAGCGAGCACCTTGGCGGCCCCCAGCAGCATGGCCATGTGCATGTCGTGGCCGCAGGCGTGCATGGCGTCGTCGTGGAGGGACCTGAAGGCCAGCTCGGTGCGTTCGGTCACCGGCAGGGCGTCCATGTCTGCTCGGAGTATCGAGGTGACTCCGTCTGGTGCCGTTCCTGCGACTCGGGCGGTGACACCGGCTGCGGGGTGGGTCTCCACCGGGTAGCCCAGGTCGCGGAGCACGGAGGCGACGTAGTCATGGGTCTGCGGCAGGTCGAGTCCGACCTCAGGATGTCGGTGCAGGTGCCGTCGGTGCTCGACCATCCAGTCCTGGGCCGCCCTCGCCTGAGCGGTTCTCATGTGGCGCCGCGCAGGGGGGAGGTCAGCTGGGCTCCTCGGATGAGGGTGCTGCGGCCTGCCACCTCGACGGCTCGGCGCACGGCACCCATCAGATCGGTCCCTGCGGCGAGCTCGGCTGCCATCGCACCGCAGAACGCGTCGCCTGCCCCCGTCGTGTCCACCGGCTCGAGCGCCATGGCGGGGACGTGCAGGGGGTCGCGGCCCGGCGACGCCACGACGGCACCGTCTGCGCCCAGCGTGACGACGACGGTGCCGGTGAACGGCAGCGCTGAGAGGCAGCGTGACACCTCGTCCAGGCTGCGGGGCTCTTCGCACCCAGCGAACTGGCCGAGCTCCTTGCGGTTCGGGATCAGCACGTCGACGCGCTCGAGGACCGCGGCCAGGCGGGTCGCATCGGGCGGCATGGGAGCCGGGTTCAGGACGACAGTCGTCTCGTCCGCGACTGCCCCCGCGGCTGCTTCCAGGACATCGATGGGGATCTCCAGCTGGGCGAGCAGCACTGCGGGACGTCCGGACCGGACGGCTGCGCGCACGTCACCCGGCTGGAGGCAGGAGTTGGCAGCCGGGTCGACGACGATGAGGTTCTCCCCGCGGTCGTCGACGACGATGGTGGCCGTACCGGTGGCGACGTCGGGGATCTCGGTGATACCGCTGACCTCGATGCCGGACGCTCTCAGGTGGGTGAGGTAGCTCTGCCCCGCTGCGTCGGTGCCCACGGCGCCGACGAAGCGGACGTCGGCGCCGAGTGCCGCCGCGGCGACTGCCTGGTTGCCGCCCTTGCCGCCGAAGGCCCGGGCCCGGTCCGTGGCGAGCACCGTCTCCCCGGCGACGGGTAGCTGTCTCACGCGGTAGCTCACGTCGACGTTGAGGGACCCGAGGACGCAGACAAGGCTCATGGTTGCCGCCCGAGTCGGTCCACTGCCGCGATGACGAGGTCCCAGTAGCGGTCCGCGTCCAGCTTCATGGCCACGTTGACGTTGGGCTCCTCGTCGGGATAGCGGTGATGCAAGTCCACCACCGTGGTCCCGCGGGTCCAAGTACCGTCCAGTTCGACTGCGACGAACGCTTCCCGCCAGGTGATGAGGTCGGGGTCGATGATGGCCGCGATCGTGCACGGGTCGTGCACCGGGGGCGCCTCGAACTCCCACACGCGGTTGTAGGACGCGCCGAAGAACCCCATCCATGCGGCGCAGGTCCTACCTATGGCGTGCTCCATCCCAGCCATCCGCTCGACCACGTCGGGGGTCGCGAGGGCTTGGTGGGTCAGGTTCAGGCCGACCATCCGCACCGGCAGCCCGCTCTTGAGAACGACGTCCAAGGCCTCGGGATCGGCGAAGGTGTTGAACTCTGCCGTCGGGGTGTGGTTCCCGCGCTCGGTCGAGCCGCCCATGAAGATGACCTCACTGATGCCGGCCTTGGCCTCGGGGTGGTCGATGAGCAATCGGGCCACGTTGGTGATCGGGCCCGTCGCCGCGATGGTCACCGGCTCGGGGCTGGCCGCGATGGTCTGGCGCATCAACTCGGTCGCGTCCTGCGCGACGACGCCGAAAGCCGGCTCTGGCATCGGCGGCCCATCCAGGCCGCTGGTGCCGTGCACGTAGTTGCCCAGGGTCGACTCTCCGTTGATGGCGCCCGCCGCGCCCTGGGCGACGGGGATCTCCGTTGCGCCGGCCAAGGTGAGGATCTGCAGCGTGTTGCGGGTGGCGTCCTCCACGGCGCAGTTGCCGAAGGTCGTCGTGACCGCGAGCAGATCCACCTCGGGCGAGCCCACTGCGAGCAGGAGTGCCACGGCGTCGTCGTGTCCGGGATCGCAGTCGATGATGAGGGGGCGTCGCGTCATCAGGACGTCCGGCCGGCGCCGAGCCAGCGCAGCATCGCGCCGACGACTGGCGCGAAACCCTCCCACTCGAGGAACTCCGTTGGGCACCAGTGCGGCCCGATGTCCGAGGTCCACACGAGCGACCGGCCGGCGCCAACCCGACGTGTGGCGATGAGCACGTCGTCGTCGACGGTGGCGACCACCTGCGCATCGGGCTTGGCCGTGACGACGTTGTAGCCGAGCAGCTGCGGGGCATCCCCCGGCCAGGCCTTCGCGATCTCGTGGTCGGCGACGACGCGGCAGGCCGCGCCCTCGGGCTTCTCGGCGCGGTCGTCGCTCGTGAGCATGTCCACCGGCAGCACGTCGGCGATGGGGCTGCGGGCGAAGTTGGCCCTGGCCTGGAACCCTTGGAAGCTGAGGTAGCCGCCGGCCATCATCAGGCCGCCCCCCGCACGGGTCCACTCGACGAGGGAGACGAGCGGGTTGTCGGTGCGCTGGCCCTTGAGCCAGACCTCGTTGGGCAGCACGAACGAGTTGTAGCCGATGTCCGAGAGGATCACGACGTCGTACGCGGCCAGCGCGTCGACGGTGCGCGGGAAGCGGCTGGGGACGTCGTGTGCGTAGAGCTGTTCGATCTCGATGCCCTCGGAGGCGGCCGCGGCGATGAACTGGTCCGCTCCGGTCTCGAAGGTCGTCGACGAGAAGCTGTCAAAGCCCTTGTAGTGCGTCGAATGCGAAATCCAGCTCTCGCCGGCGAGCAGCACGCGCGCCATGTCAGTTCTCCTTCTGTGCAGTCTCGAAGAGGGTGCGTGGGTTGGTCTTCAGCAGGCGGTCGACGTCGGCCTCGGACATGCCGAGCCTGCGCAGCCTGGGGACGAAGTACTGCAGGATGTGCCCGTAGCCGGGGCCGCCGTAGTGCCGGAGCAGCGACTTGACGAAGATGTCCTGGGAGATGAGCAACCGGCCCAGATGCCCTCGCTCTGCGAGGCGACACAACCAGGTGGCGTTCTCCTCGTCGGAGGGGCACTGCACGTTCTGGTCGGCGTAGAAGACCTCCATACCGATCATGTCGTACTGCACCCACGCCCCCCGCTTGAGCAGTTGCTCCTGGTAGTCGAGATCATCACCCGAGGGACCCATGTGGCAGAGCACGACGGTGGATGGATCGACACCGTGGTGTTCGGCCAGGTCGAGCACCTCCCCGGCGCGTCTGAACCAGGCCGGCAGGTGGACCTCGACGGGCAGGTTCACTTCGCGCTGCGCGATGAGCGCGCCTTCGAGGCTCGCCCGTTCGGCGGGCGTGAAGTCAGCCCCCACCCCGATCTCCCCGATGATGCCGGGACGGACGCCGCCCTCGCCCTCGGTGACGTCGCGCACGATCAGCTCGGCGATCTGCTCCGGCTCCAGCGCCTTGACCTCGGCCGGCTGGGCCCCGTCGAGGTAGTAGCCGGTGCCGGCGATGATGTTGACGCCGGTGCGTTCGCTCACGCGGCGCAGCAGCGCGAGATCGCGTCCCACGCCCAAGCCGGTGGCGTCGATGATCGTGCTGCCGCCGAGTGCCGCGTAGCGGTCGATCTCCTGGACTGCGAGCTGCTCGTCGTCGAGCCGGCAATTGTCTCGGTTGCCGAACGGGTCGTACTTGAGATCCCAGAGGATCTCCATCGTGACCGGACGGTCAGCGAACTCCTGCGCCGACCAGCCGGTGCTGGATGTCTCGTGCCACCAGGAGCTCACGTCGTTGATGACGTGCTCGTGGGTGAGGGTCGTCCCGAGGTCGGCGGTGTCGAGGGGACCGGTGACGGTGGTGACGGTGGTCATCGCCGCGACCTGACCAGACGTGCGAACAGCTTGCTGTTCAGGAAGATCGCGACGATGAGGATGACGCCCTGGACGATGGGGACCCAGTAGACGTCGACGCGCAGCAACACCAGGCCGTTGCTGATGATGCCGAGTGTGACGGCGCCGATGGCGGAGCCGACGATCGATCCACGGCCGCCCATCAGGCTCGTGCCGCCCAGCACGACGGCGGTGATGACCTCGAGCTCGAACGCCGTCCCCGAGTTCGAGGAGCCGCTGGCGAGGCGGGTGGCCGTGATGATGCCCGCACCGGCGGCCAGGACCCCGGTGATGACCAGGACGGCCATCTGGATCCGCCGGATGTCCACACCCGACCGGCGCAGCGACTCGGCGTTCGAGCCGACGGCCACGACGTAGCGCCCGAAGCGGGTGCGGGTGAAGACGTACCAGGCGACGGCCACGATGCCGATGGCGATCCACGTCGGGGTGTAGAGCCCGAGCAGCTTCCCGTTCCCGAGAGGCAGCAGGAAGCTGGACTCGATGGGGGTGCTGTAGCCCTGTGTGATGAGCAGCGCCACGCCGCGGACGGCGGTGAGGGCTGCCAAGGTGACGATGAACGACTGGAGCCGCCCATATGCCGTCAGCGCTCCGTTGATGGCCCCGATGGCCCCACCGATCGCGAGTGTGAGAAGCAGCGCGACGACGGGGTTTCCCGACTGAGCCAGCAGCGCCAGGGACGCGGCGCTCAGTCCGACGATGGACCCGACCGACAGGTCGATGGCCCCGGTGGTGATCACGTAGGTCATGCCCATCGCGACGACGACGGTGGGGGCGATCTGCCGGGCGATGTTCACGAGGTTCTCGGTGGTCAGGAACGCGTCGGCGCGGGCGCTGAAGAAGATGAACAGCACGGCGAACACGACCGAGATGGACAGGACGCCGAAGTGTCGACCGATGAACTCCGTGCGGGCGCCGCGGCTGAGCCGGGCAGTCTTGGTGATGGCGGTCAACGTGGTCTCACTTCCCCATCATCGCGGCGACGAGTCCGCTCAGATCGGTCTCGGCTGGGTCGAGCTCTTGGTGGATGGTGCCCTCGTAGAGCACGACGAACCGGTCTGCGACCTCGAACAGGTCCTGCAGGCGGTGGGTGATCAGGACGACCGACACGCCCCGGGACGAGACGTCCTTGATCAGCTGCAGGACCATCTCGACCTCCTTCGCGGCCAGGGCCGCGGTCGGCTCATCCAGGACGAGCACCTTGGGGTCGAAGGTGACCGCGCGCGCGATGGCGATTGCCTGGCGCTGCCCGCCGGACATGTTCCCCACCTCTTGACGGGTATTCGTGATCCGGATGTGCAGCTTGCGGAGCTCGTCCGCTGCCTCGGCGTGCATGCGGTCGGTGTCCAGACGGCGGGTCAGCGGCTGGTACTTCTCCCGGCCCAGGAAGAGGTTCGCGGTCACGTCGAGGTGGTTGCACAGGGCGAGGTCCTGGTACACCATCTCGATGCCGTGCGCTCGGGCGGCCCTGGGACCGGACCCGGTCATGGGCACGCCGTCGACGAGGATCTCGCCACGGTCCGGGGTCTCCGCGCCGGCAAGCATCTTCATCAAGGTTGACTTGCCGGCGCCGTTGTCCCCGACGAGGCCGATGACCTCGCCGGGGGCGATGGTCAGGTCGACACCCTTGAGCACGTCGAGCGCACCGTACGACTTGCGTATGCCGCGCATCTCCACCCGTGGCTGGGACTCACGAGCCTCCACGGGAGAAGCAGGTGTGGGCGATGTCATCAGGGCGTCGTCCTTTCCTCTACTCGGTATTTCTGTCGATCACGGGAAGATCGCCCGGTACGGCTCGACGTTCTCCTTGGTCACGATGGTGATCGGCACATCGATGAAGCCCTTGGGTGTGGCTCCGCCCAGGATCGCCTTCAGCTCCTTGACCGCCTCGATGCCCTCGGTCTTCGGGTCCTGCTGCACGACCGCGGTGACGGCGCCGCTGTCGATGCCGGCGATCACCTCACGGGTCAGGTCCCAGCCGACGATCTTCGTCTTGCCCGCTGCGTCGATCGCGCTGACGGCGCCCACCGTGGCCGGCTCACCGGTCGTGTAGATGAAATCGAGCCCGGGCTGGGCAGTCACCAGGTTCTGGGCCGCCGTGGCCGCCTTCTCCTGAACGTTGTCGCCGCTGACGCTCTGGGTGTACGTCGCGCCCGCGGCGTCGATGGCCTTGCGGAAGCTGTCCTCCCGCTGGTTCTGGATGAACGAGTTCTTGGCGTCAACGACGCCGTACTTCTTGCCCGCGACGAGGCCCTTGTCGACCATCCACTGGGCCGCCTCAGCGCCGGCCTTCTCGTTGTCGACACCCACGAACGTCTCGACGGAGCCGTCCTCGAGCTTGGCGTCGATCGCGACGACCTTGATGCCCTTGTCACGCGCGGCCTTGACCGCGGGCAGGACGCCGTTGACGTCGATAGCGACGACGATCACTCCGGTGACGCCCTGCGTCACGAAGTTCTCGATGTCGCTGTTCTGCTTCGAGGAGTCGTTGTTGGCGTTGGAGATGGTCAGTTCGCAGCCAGCGTCCTTAGCCGCCTGCTGGGCGCCCTCGTTCATCTGGGTGAAGAAGGCTGCGGTCTGGTTGATCTGGGTCATACCGATGACGCACTTGCCAGCAGCGCTGGTGTTGCCCCCCGCCGAAGGCGCGGGCTCGTTGCCAGTGCTGCAGGCGGAGGTCGCGGCGAGCGCGGCGATTGTCGCCACGCCGAGCAGAACCCGGCCGCGGTGGCGAGACATCCTTGTCATGTTTTGCCTCCTGTAGAGTCTCGGCAATCGATTTCCGAGATGGGAGTAACGTACAACCGACGTGGCCAGACAACCATCACGTTTTGGTAACGAGGAACCAGAGGTGCAGTGAGCAAGTCAGCGAAGGCGCTGCTTCCAGGGCCGGGGCGCGCGGTCACGATGGCCGACGTCGCGGCCCGCGCCGGCGTGTCGAAGGCGACAGTCTCGCGGGTGCTCAGCAGCTCCCGGCCCGTAGCCCCACCCATTCGTGACGCGGTGCTCGAGGCCGCCAGCGCGCTCGGCTACCAGGTCAACCTCCTCGGTCGCGCCCTCCGGCAGGGGCGTACCGCGACGGTCGGCCTGCTCGTGCCCGACCTGGACAACCCGTTCTTTTCGTCGCTGGCGCAGCACCTGTCGACGGCGTTCGAGGGTTCGGCTGCCGACGTCTTCGTCTTCAGCGCCGGAGATGACCTGCACGTCGAGCGCCGCGGAGTGGAGTCCTTCCTCGGACGTCAAGTCGACGCGGTCCTGATCATCCCCTGTCACGAGACCGGAAGCGCCGCCGCCGTCCAGCGCGCGGCTCTAGCTGCTCCAACCATCCAGGTCGACCGGCAGGTCGTCGGTGCCGACGTGCAGTTCGTCGGCTGCGACAACGCGATCGGCATGCGACTGGTCAGCCAGCATGTGCGGGACCACGTGGACCAGGCCGACCAACCCGTGATCTTCATTGGAGGACAGGCCCATTCGTCGTCCGGGCATGAGCGGCACCTTCAGTTCATCCAGGACTTCCCCGACCGTCCGACATACCTCGGCGAGTTCGACATCGGCTGGGGCCAGGACGCCGTCGACCGCATCCTCGCCGACGGGCACACCCGAGGCACCATCGTGACCGCCGCCGACATCATCGCGCTCGGGGCCATCTCGCGACTCCACGTACGGGGATACAAGGTGCCAGACGACTTCCGGGTTATCGGTTTCGACGGTGTGGGCGTCGCCCGCTTGGCGCATCCCACCCTGACCACCGTCCGACAGCCCGTAGAGGAGATGGGCCGCACGGTGCTAGACCTGATCGCCGCGGGCGAGGCCCCGTCCCATCAACGGATCATCCACCTCGCTCCCGAGCTCGTGATCGGCGAGTCGAGTCCGCCGCTCTCCTGAATCTCACCGGCATCCACCAACCCAGCAATCGGGGATTGCCCCTCGTCGGGAGGCCATCTCGACACCGTCGCCGGCTTGAGGTTCCCTCGCCCAGAGGCGATGCCGGGTAATGTCACGCGACTGCCCGCAACGTCGCTACTGGTCCCACCCCGGTGACCAGAGCGCGTCACCCATGCGGCGGGCTGCTTCGCGGCGCAGCTCGTCGACGGCGTGGACGTAGCGCTGAGCCGTGGCCATCTCGGTCCATCCCATGATGGACATCACGGTGCGCAGGTCGACTCCCTGAACCAGTAGGAGTGTTGCTGCGGTGTGCCTCGCGTCGTGCAAGCGGACCGTGCGGACGCCGGCCGCCCTCAGGAGGCTCTTCCAGTCCTTGAAATCTCGCGCGGGGTCGATGAGCCCACCCACATCCGTCGCGAATACCACGTTGTGCGCGCCGTCCCATAGGCCTCGCCGTTCCGCCTGGCGCCGCAGCTGATCGGAGCGATGCTCACGCAGCTCCGACAACAGCGGCCCCGGTAGGACGATGAGCCGTCGTGAGGCGCGGGTCTTCAGCTCGACCAGCATCAGACCTCCTGCTCTGCGCTGCGGGCAGTACCCCCCGCGTCCGCGCCCGCAGGCCGGCTGGCCACCGGGCTTACTTCCACAGCCGTGCTGCCAGGTCCGTCGCTGCACAGCACGCCGAACGTGGATCACACCCGCATCGAGATCCACGTCATCCCAAGAGAGGCCAAGCGCCTCGCCCTGTCGAAGACCCAGTGCCAGCGCCACGGACCAGCGAGCTGCATTCGGCGTTCCCCGAGCCGCCTCAAGCAGAGAACGGCATTCGTCGCTGGTCAAGGGATCGATCTCGACGGTGGCCACGCGCGGTGGACGCGCGACCGTGGCCGGGTTCTGGCTCAGGTGGTGACGCCGCACCGCCTCGCCCAGCGCTGAGCGAAGCACCCGGTGGACGGCATGGACCACGTGGGCGGAACGACCTTCGTTCAACAGCTGCCCGTACAGGAGCTCGAGCGCCTCCGGACGGACGTCCGCGAGCCGCGCTGCACCCATCTTCGGGATGACGTGCACCTTCATCAGGCTCTGGTAGGTCGAGAGGGTCTTCCATCGCACAGAAAGCGGCAGGATCGCGGTGATCCAGTGCTCGAGCCACCCGCCGAGGGTCTGCTCGCCCTGGAGCCAGGTCCGCTTCCCCGCGTCCCGGTCCCGCTCCAGGGCGCGCACCGCCTCATCGAGCTCCCGCTTGGTCTTGCGCTGCAGATGGCGCCGATCGAGCTGACCGTCGATCCGGCGGCCGACCGTCACCCGCGCGTGCCACCGGCCATCCTTGCCGCGGTACTTGGTCGTGTGCGTCTCGGAGTCCTTCTGACGCCTACCGGCCATCGCAGTCCCGCGACGATGCAATGAAACGGTCCAGCTCCTCGCGCTCCACCCGGACGGCCCGCCCGATCCGGACAACCCGGAGTCGACGCCGCGCGATCTGTCGCTCGACGCTGCGGCGGGTGCATCTGAGGTGGGTCGCGACCTCGTTGAGGTTCAGCAGAAGGGTCGGGGCCTGGGCAGTGGTCTCCATGCTCAACCTAAGGAGCGACACCGGAGGCACAGGGTCACAGCCGACCGGAAATGTCAGGAGCACACCGGCAGTGTCACTCACCCGACTGCTGCTCGCCGGTGAGCATCTCAGGGCCCATCTCAGGGCCCAAGAGCCCGGCGAAATGCTCGGAGGTCCCGTACAAAGAAGCGGCCCGACCCGCGTTTCCGCTGGTCAGGCCGCCCTTTTCTGTCTCAACACAGAGCGCACCCGAAGGGATTCGAACCCCTAACCTTCTGATCCGTAGTCAGATGCTCTATCCGTTGAGCTACGGGTGCAGTGCCGCTCGCGTGGGGCGGACGAAGAGTTACCTTAGCGGTTCAGTGCGGGAACCACGAAATCGGGCGCACTCCGGCCGTATGCCGCTGGACTAGCTCCCTCAGAGCCCGCCCCCGCCGCGTCCGCACGGGTTTCCGACGTCGGCAAGACCTGGATGCGTCGCCTCAACCGGACGCATCGAGGTCTACCGGGCCCGACGAGCACACCCACCTCTCGACCCGCTCGACGGCCTCGGCCGAGGGCGCCCACCACCGCAAGCCTTGCAAGAAACGGGCAGTCCACTGCCAGAATCCTTGCACGCAAGGGCGGTTGTGACTGGTTTCACCGCCGAGCCCACGAAGCGTGGTCAAACCGCCCGCCCGGCGCTGGGTACCGTGGTCCCATCACGTCATTTGTTCACCATGCGGACACTCGGACCACGCACACCGGCGCAGGCCCCAGGACCGCGAGGTGAACGCCACCGGCACAACGCGGTGACCCGGACACCGCGTGAAGGGATGGGCCAAGTTGACCACGACACCGAAGACCGAACAAACGACCCACGCGGGCCTGCAGGCCTGGGTCGACGAGGTCGCCGAGCTGACGCAGCCGCGCGACATCCGCTGGATCACCGGCACGCCTGAGGAGTGGACCGAGCTGACGGACCAGCTCGTCGAGGCCGGCACCTTGGTGCGGCTCAACGAGGAGAAGAAGCCGAACTCCTTCTGGTGCGCCTCCGACCCCTCCGACGTGGCTCGCGTCGAGGACAGGACCTTCATCTGCTCCGCCGAGGAGCGCGACGCCGGCCCCACGAACAACTGGATGGCGCCGGACGAGATGAAGGCGATCATGACCGACCTCTACCGGGGGTCGATGCAGGGTCGCACGATGTACGTCATCCCCTTCGTGATGGGGCACCTTGACGCCAAGGTCCCGATGTTCGGCGTCGAGATCACCGACTCGGCGTACGTCGCCGTCTCCATGCTCGTCATGGCTCGGTGCGGCGAGAAGGTCCTGCGCAAGATCGAGGAGACCAACGCCAGTTTCGTCCCGGCCCTCCACTCGGTCGGCGCACCGCTCGCCGAGGGCGAGCAGGACGTCACGTGGCCGTGCAGTGACACCAAGTACATCGTCCACTTCCCGGAGGAGCGCACCATCTGGAGCTACGGCTCCGGCTACGGCGGCAACGCCCTGCTCGGGAAGAAGTGCTACTCCCTCCGCATCGCGAGCGCCATGGCCCGCGACGAGGGCTGGATGGCCGAGCACATGCTCATCCTCAAGCTGACCAACCCCCAGGGGAAGGTCCACTACATCGCGGCAGCGTTCCCCAGCGCGTGCGGCAAGACCAACCTCGCCATGATCGACCCGACCATCCCCGGATGGAAGGCCGAGATGGTCGGCGACGACATCGCCTGGATGCGCTTCGGGGAGGACGGCCGCCTCTACGCCGTCAACCCCGAGGCCGGCCTCTTCGGCGTCGCTCCGGGGACCGGCGAGTCGACGAACCCCAACGCCATGGCCACCGTCAACCAGGGCAACTCCGTCTTCACCAACGTCGCCCTGACGGACGACGGCGACATCTGGTGGGAGGGGATGACCGACGAGAAGCCGGCCCACCTCACCTCGTGGCTCGGCGAGGACTGGACCCCCGAGAGCGACAAGCCCGCGGCCCACCCGAACAGCCGCTTCTGCACCCCGATCGCACAGTGCCCGATCGCGGCGCCTGAGTACGACAACCCGGACGGCGTCCCGATCTCCGCGATCCTCTTCGGCGGACGCCGCAAGACGACCATCCCGCTCGTCTACGAGTCGCGGGACTGGACCCATGGCACGTTCGTCGGCGCCACGCTCTCGTCCGAGACCACCGCGGCGGCGACCGGCGCGGTCGGCGTCGTCCGGCGCGACCCGATGGCGATGCTGCCCTTCCTCGGCTACAACGCGACCGACTACTTCGGGCACTGGCTGCAGATCGGCAAGCAGGCGGACGCGTCGAAGCTGCCTCGGATCTTCGGGGTCAACTGGTTCCGTCGTGACGAGGACGGCTCGTTCCTCTGGCCGGGCTACGGCGAGAACAGCCGCGTCCTCAAGTGGATCGTCGACCGCCTCGAGGGCGACGCCGAGGCCGTGGAGACGCCGATCGGCCTCGTCCCGGCCCCGGGGGCGCTCGACATCGACGGTCTCGACGTGACGGAGGAGCACCTCGCCAAGGCGGGTGCCGTCCGCCCTGAGGAGTGGGCCGAGGAGCTGCCGCTCATCGAGGAGTGGTTCACGAAGTTCGGCGACGAGCTCCCTGCGGAGCTGTGGGCCGAGTTCGACGGTCTCAAGGCGCGGATCAACGCCGCGCAGTGAGCCGTAGTCCGTCCCTCCGGTGGGATCGGACGACGTGATGCGGGGCCCGGCACCGTCAGGTGCCGGGCCCTCCCCGTCACCGGGCCGTGTCGGTGGCCTCCTTCCCCCCGACGAGCCGTTGGTCCTGCGAGGATTCGGGGATGAGCGAGCACGCCCCGTACGACCGCGAGGAGACCCGCGGTGAACGACTCGACCGCAACTTCGACGAGCAGCTGCAGGAGGCGCGCATCGCCCAGGCGGGTGTGCAGATCCTCTTCGGGTTCCTCCTCACCCTGCCGTTCCAGCAGCGGTTCGAGACGCTCACTGACTTCCAGCGGAAGATCTACCTGGGCACGCTCCTCGCGTCGGCCGTCGCGGTGGTGCTCTTCACCGCACCGGTGGCTGTCCACCGCGTGCTCTTCCGGCAGGGGCTGAAGGACTTCATCGTCGCCTACACCTCCAAGCTCGCCTCGGTGGGCCTCGTCGCGCTCGCACTGTCGGTGGTCGGTGGCCTCGTGCTCGTCCTCGACGTGCTCATCCCGCACACGCTCGCCATGTGGGTCGGGGGGGCGGTCGCGGCGCTCACCGTGGTCCTGTGGTACGTCGTGCCCGCCGCTCGCGAGCGGCGCGTCGCGCCGCACGAGAAGCCCGAGAGCTAGGCCGTATGCCGCTGGGCTGGCTCCCGCTCCGGCTCCTCCCAAGTCCCCCGTTCCCTTTCAACCGAAGAAGGACCCCGACGCAAAGCGTGTCGGGGTCCTTCTTCGTTTGGCGGAGGCGGCGGGATTTGAACCCGCGAGAGGTTTTATCCTCAACCCGCTTAGCAGGCGGGCGCACTAGGCCACTATGCGACGCCTCCCCGCTCGTGAGCCCCAGTACGGGGACCGCAAGCCAGCACAGGTTACCGGGGGACCGCGCGCTGACCCAAACCGGCCCCCCTGACAACGTTCTCCGCGTTCGGGACGTCCTCACAGATGAACGGTGCAGAATGATGACGCGCGGTCACCGCGCCCGCATGCCCGAAAGGACCCCATGAGCGACCAGCCGGACCGGCCGTCCGCGACGAGCGGGGGCCGCAGGGTGTTGCGTCGTGAGCTCTCCACGGGCTTCCGACGCGCCTTGGGCCTGACCGCACTCGGGACGCTCCTCCCGGGCGCCGGCCTGACGCGCACCCGCAGCCGCGCCTGGGGCTGGTTCCTCCTGCTGACCTTCCTCGGCAGCATCGCCACGGTGGTCGTCCTGGCCGCGACTCGCGGGGTGACGAAGGTGGGGCTGGTCATCGCCAGCAACACCCGTTACCTGCTCATCCTGACTCTGGTCCTTGCTGTGGGCGGCCTGGTCTGGTGCGCGTCGATCATCGCGACCGCGGTCCAGTCCAGGCCCAGACGACTCGACCGGGCGCGGACTCGGTCGCTCGCCATCTTCACGACGCTCATGGTCGCCGTGGTGGGCGGAACCGCCTACAAGGGCGCGGAGTTCGCGCTGATCGGACGCGACACGGTCGGTGTCATCTTCAAGGCCTCGGGCCTCAAGCCGGGCCAGGGTGCCAAGGTCGTCAACGAGCCGGACGTCGACCCGTGGCGCGACACCCCGCGGGTCAGCATCCTGCTCCTCGGCTCGGATGCCGGCGTCGGCCGCGAGGGGACGCGGACCGACTCGATGATCGTCGCGAGCACGGACACCAAGACGGGCCGCACCGTCCTCATCTCCCTCCCACGCAACCTGCAGCGGGTCCCGCTGCCGGAGACGAGCAAGCTCCGGGCCTGGTGGCCGGGTGGCGTGTACGGGGTTCCCAACTGTCCCCGTCAGGAGAAGGAAGCCTCCGACGCCTGCATGCTCAACGCGATCTGGATGGAGGTCGACGCCTTCCGGGCCCAGAACCCCGGCGCCTATCCGGCCGACGACGAGGCCCCAGGCCGTTCGGAGATCCGCGACGTCATCGGCGAGGTGCTCGGGCTCAAGATCGACCACACGGTCGTCGTCGACCTCGAGGGCTTCCGCCAGCTGATCAACGCCATGGGCGGGGTGACGATCAACGTCAAGCTCGGCGGCTACGACGGCAAGACCCCCATTCCCTATGGCCCCCTCACGGCAAACGGCACCTACGCCCACGCGTTCGACAAACCCGGGCCGATGAAGATGAACGGCTACCAGGCGCTCTGGTACGCCCGCTCTCGTGCCGCAGACGACGACTACAACCGCATGTCGCGCCAGCGCTGCGTCGTCCAGGCCGTCGTCAACCAGGTGAGCCCCACGGCCATGCTCGGCCAGTACGCCGAGATCGCGCGGATCGCCCGGGAGAACATCTACACGGACATCCCGGCGGAGAACCTGCCCGCCTTCGTGGAGCTCGTCGAGCGCATCCAGACGGCCGGCAAGTACGTCAGCGTCGGCATCGACCCGACGCACGGGATCAACACCGGCAACCCCGACTACGACAAGATCCGCACGATCGTCCAGCAGGCCATCACCCCGCCGGCGCCGAAGCCGAGGAGCACGACCGGCGGCCAGCAGACGCCGACGCGCACACCCGCGCCGGGCACGACGACCACCCCCACCACGGACCCGGCCGACGTGGATCCCTGCGCCTGAAACCGCCCTTTCCACGACCCTTCGGCTGGCACTTCGGCCCGGAGCGTGCACAATGTTGGGGCTGCCTCCACCAGCCATCATCGAGGGGACCGAATGACCGTGCACGATCGGCGCGAGACCGCGCCCGTGGGGCGGCGTTCAGCTCGTCACCAGCTCCGGACGCACTTCCGACGCTCGATGCGGCTCGTCGCCCTCAGCGCGGCGATCCCCGGGACAGGACTCATCCGCACCCGGGCACGGATGGCGGGCTGGGCCATCTTCCTGGCCTTTCTGCTCGCCATCGCGGTCGGCGTGGCCCTCATCGTGTCCCAGGGCGCGAAGGACGTCGGGCTCTATGTGCTCAGCCACCCGGACGTGCTCCAGGGTCTCGGCGTGCTCCTCGCTGTGGGCGGCCTCGTCTGGTGCGCCTCGATCATCGCCACCGCGGTGGCGGCACGGCCCGACCGGCTGGACCGGACCCGCACGCGCGTGCTCGCGGTCTTCACCACCCTGCTGGTCGGTCTGGTGGGCGCGGGCACCTACAAGGGGGCGGAGGCTGCCCTCATCACCACCGACACCATCCGCGGCGTGTTCAGCGCCGAGGGACTCAGGCCCGGAGAAGGCGCCAAGGTCGTGAACGAGCCGGACGTCGACCCGTGGCGGGACACCCCGCGGGTCAACCTGCTCCTGATGGGCTCCGACGCCGGCATCGGGCGGACCGGCACGCGCCCTGACTCGATGATCGTCGCCAGCATCGACACCAGGACCGGCCGCACCGCCCTCATCTCCGTGCCGCGCAACTTCGAGTGGGCCCCGCTGCCCGCGGACAGCCCGCTCCGGGAGCGCTGGCCGGGCGGCTTCTACGGCGGCACCCACGACCAGCCGGACTGCCCGCGCAAGGCCGCCGACGCTGCGGACCCCTGCGCGATCAACGCGATCTGGACCGAGGTCGACCAGTTCCGAGAAGCGAACCCCGACGCCTACGCCCACGAGGTCGTGCCGGGACGAAGCGAGACCCGAGACGTCGTCGGGGAGGTCCTCGGCCTGAAGATCGACCACCTCGTCGTCATCGACCTCCAGGGTTTCATGGATCTCGTCAACGCGATGGGCGGCGTCGAGGTGAACGTCAAGCTCGGCGGCTTCGACGGCAAGACCCCGCTCCCGTACGGACAGAAGTTCGCAGACGGCAGCTACGCCCACTACTTCGACGAGCTCGGCCCGCAGCAGCTGAACGGCTACCAGGCGCTGTGGTACGCCCGGACACGGGCAGCCGACAACGATGACCACCGGCAGCGCCGACAGCGCTGCGTCGTCCAGGCCGTCGTCGACCAGGTCGACCCTGCCTTCATGCTGACGAAGTACGCGAGCATCGCGCACATCCTCAAGGAGAACGTCTACACGGACATCCCTGGGGCGAACCTGCCGGCCTTCGCGGAGCTCGTGGAACGGGTCCAGAAGGCGAAGATCACGAGTCTCGGGTTCACCGACAAGAACGGGTTCCCCTACAGCAGCAACCCCGACTACGAACTCGTCCGCGAGCTCGTCCAGAAGGCGATCGACCCGCCCAAGAAGAAGAGCAAGCCCAAGCCCGCCGTGACCACTCCGACGGAGACAACGATCCCGACGCCTTCCACCACGGAGACGGAGCCCGCCGAAGTCGACGAGTGCGCCTGAGCCTTGCCCCTGCCCCTTCCAACGGACGAACAGAGCCCCCCGGGCAAGCCGGAGGGCTCTGTCACAAACGACTAGGTGTGTCGCTCGTTGCGCGCGATCGTGGTCAGAGCGGACGGACTGCGTCAGCCTGCGGGCCCTTCGGACCCTGCGTGACCTCGAACTCGACGCGCTGCGCCTCGTCCAGCGAACGGTAGCCGTTCGACTGGATTGCCGAGTAGTGGACGAAAACGTCGGGGCCGCCGCCGTCCTGGGCGATGAAACCAAAGCCCTTCTCGGCGTTGAACCACTTGACGGTTCCCTGTGCCATACGGGTAACTCTTTCCTTCTTAGCCAGTGGGACCCGCACCTCGCGAGTCCCAGGCTGCCGCTTCTGCCACTCGTCGGGCGAACCCGTCGACGTCGATACTGAAAACCCGTCACCTTGTGGGTGACGGGCACCTACTCGACTGCGCGGAACTGCAACTGCAACCACGTCGAACTTAGCACGCTACCGACGGGTCGTCTTGGTGGAATCAAGCACGTTTTGCGGGATTCACCGAGAGTTCGCGGAACCGGTCCGGGGGGTCCCACGCCTCGCGTGGACCGGGGGCCGATCGCCCCGAATCGTCGCGACCATGTCGACCACCCGACGAGTCGCTCGGACGTCATGCGCCCGGAACACGGTGGCCCCCAACCAGGCCGCGACCGCGGTGGCCGCGAGCGACCCTTCGAGACGGTCCTCGACGGGCACGTCGAGGCTCTCGCCGACGAAGTCCTTGCGCGAGAGCGCCTGGAGCACCGGGTAGCCGAGAGCTGCGACGTCGGCGGTGTGCCGGAGCACCTCGAGCGAGTGCATCGTGGTCTTGCCGAAGTCCAGCGTCGGGTCGACGAGGATCCGCTCCGGCGGTATGCCGCTCAGCTCAGCCGCGCGGGCACCGTCGGCCAGCGTGGTCACGACGTCCCGGACGACGTCGAGCGGGTCGTCGCCATACGTGACCGCGACCGGGTCGGTGCGCGGGGGCAGCCCGCCGGTGTGGGAGATGACGTAGCCGGCGCCGAGCCGGGCCGCGACGCGGACGAGCTCGGGGTCCGCACCGGCCCACGTGTCGTTGACCACGTCGACGCCGGCCCCCGCAGCGGCGAGCGCGACCCGCGAGCGCCAGGTGTCGAGGCTGAGAATCACGTCCGGGTGCGCTCGGCGAGCCCATTCGAGGAAGGGCACGACGCGCCGGACCTCCTCATCCTCGTCGACCGGCTCGCCCTCCTGACCGGCCCGGACTCCGCCGACGTCGATGATGTCGGCGCCGAGCGCGAGCGCCTCCTCCAGGGCGCGCTTCGCGGAGTCGAGGTCGGCATGCCGGTTGCCGCCGAAGAAGCTGTCCGGGGTCCGGTTGACGATCGCCATCACCGCCGGGCGGCCGGCGTCGAAGGTACGGCCCCGGAGGACAAGTGGTGGCGCTGGGGCCGGGCCGACCGGGCGGAGCCCCGACAGGACGGATGCGAGGGCCTCGTGGCGGGGAGCGCCAGGACGCGTCGGGAGGCTCGGCTCATCTCCGGTCACGAGTCGTACCCTACGTCGCCACCTCTGACATCGAGTGTGCACTTCCTGCCACCATCCCCCGGCCGAGTGTGCGCTTCTTGCCAGTGGGATTCGGGCCTCGGCGGCGCCTTGGCTAGACTCGGCGCACGTGGAGGGCTCGCATAGTGGCCTAGTGCGGCGGTCTTGAAAACCGCTATGGGTTCATAGCCCATCGTGGGTTCGAATCCCACGCCCTCCGCCAGGCCGCCGGCGCGAAGTGCACGCTCGACGGAAAAGGAGGGCCCCGCTGCGCCGGGGGGTGCGCAGCGGGGCCGCTCGGAGGCAGAATGCCTCGCTCCACGGGTACCCGGGGCGGTGGCCGGCAAACACCGGCCCCTCAGATGAACATCGCGGGGTCGAGCCAGTGGCTGGTGGCGTCCCGCTTGGGGAACCGCAGTTCGGCGGGCACACCCACGGCGACGGCTCCGGAGGGCACGTCCTTGACGACGACGGCGTTGGCACCGATCTGCGTGTCGTCGCCGACGAGGACCGGGCCGAGCACGCGCGCGCCGGCGCCGATGGTGACGCGGTTGCCGACCGTGGGGTGGCGCTTGACGTGCTCCATCGAGCGGCCGCCAAGAGTCACACCGTGGTAGAGCATGACGTCGTCGCCCACCTCGGCGGTCTCGCCGATGACGACGCCCATCCCGTGGTCGATGAAGAAGCGGCGCCCGATCTGTGCGGCGGGGTGGATCTCGACGCCGGTGACCGAACGCGTGACCGTGGCGAGGACCCGGGCCGGCAGCCGCCCACCGGGCAGCTTCCACAGCTCGTGGAGGCCGCGGTGGGCCCAGATGGCGTGCAGCCCGGGCGAGGTGAGCGCCACCTCGAGCCGTGACGACGCGGCGGGGTCGCGCTCGAGGGCGCCGTCGAGGTCCTCACGGACGCGCTGGGTGACCTTCCGGACGAGACCGAGCCCAGCGGCATACGACGTCTGCTTTGCCGTATGCCGCTGAGCGGGCTCGCCGTCGGGCGTGCGGAGGAGCGTCAGCGGGGTGGCGTGCGCAGGCGTCGGTGCGACGTCCTCACGCTTCGCGGCGGTGCTCATGATGACCCTTCGGCTCAGTCGACGAGACCCTCGAAGAGGATCGTGGAGAGGTAGCGCTCGCCGAACGACGGGACGATGACGACGATGGTCTTGCCCTTGCTCTCCGGGCGCGCGGCCACCTGGACGGCGGCGGCGATGGCGGCGCCGGAGCTGATGCCGACGAGGAGGCCCTCCTCGGTGGCGGCCCGGCGGGCGTACTCGACGGCGGTCGACGCGTTGATGTCGATGACCTCGTCGTAGACAGTGGTGTCGAGGATCTCGGGGACGAAGTTCGCGCCGATGCCCTGGATCTTGTGCGGTCCGGGCTGGCCGCCGTTGAGGATGGCCGACTCCTCGGGCTCGACGGCGATGATCTTGACGTCGGGCTTGCGCGCCTTGAGCACCTGGCCCACGCCGGTGATGGTGCCGCCGGTGCCGATGCCGGCCACGACGATGTCGACCTGGCCGTCGGTGTCCTTCCAGATCTCCTCGGCGGTCGTCTTGCGGTGGATCTCCGGGTTGGCCTCGTTGGCGAACTGGCGGGCGAGCACCCCGCCCCGCTCGGCGGCGATCTGCTCGGCGCGCTCGACGGCGCCCTTCATGCCGGTGGCCGGGTCGGTGAGGACGAGCTCGGCGCCGAAGGCCCGCAGCAGGGCGCGGCGCTCCTTGGACATCGACTCGGGCATCGTCAGCACGACGTCGTAACCGCGAGCCGCGCCCACCATGGCGAGGGCGATACCGGTGTTGCCGGAGGTGGCCTCGACGATGGTGCCGCCCGGCTTGAGCTCACCGCTCGCCTCGGCCGCGTCGACGATGGCGACACCGATGCGGTCCTTCACCGAGCTCGCCGGGTTGTAGAACTCGAGCTTGGCGGCGACGGTGGCCTCGGCCCCGTCGGTCACCTTGTTGAGGCGGACCAGCGGCGTGTTGCCGATGAGCTTGGTCACGTCGTCGTAGATCGGCATGGGTAGCACCTCTTGAGCGGTTGTCGGAGCGGGTGATCGGAGCAGGATCGGAGCAGCTGGCGGGTCTGGGTTCCCCGATTGTTCCCGACAACCGACTTCTCCTTATGCATATTCCAATACTTGGTTATCACTTGCCAAGTGCGGGGCGGAGAAACGCCGAGTGAGGTCCCCCACCCGGGAGGCTGGGACCGCCGTCACAAACCCCTAAGCGCCTGCTCAGCCCTCAGTACACTTCCCCGCATGACTGTCCTCCAGATCATCGCGATCGTGATCAGCCTCGCCATCACCGTGGTGGGGGTCGCGCTGCTCACCAAGACGATCAACCACTACGTGGCGACGTTCCGGCTCGGCCAGCCGGAGTACCGCGGGGACGACAAGGGGGCCCGGACCGTCACCTTGGTGCGCGAGTTCCTCGGGCACACCCGGATGTCGCGCCTACCCGTGGTGGCCATCGCCCACTGGTTCACGATGGTCAGCTTCGGGATCCTCTTCTTCACCTTGATCAACGCGTTCGGGCAGCTCTTCGAGCCGTCCTGGACGCTGCCCCTCATCGGCCACTTCCCGCCCTACGAGTGGGTCACCGAGTTCTTCGCCTGGACCGGCCTCCTCGGCATCGTCCTGCTGATGGCGATCCGCCAGCAGAACCACCCGCGCTCCGCAGCCGGCGAGCACGGCCGTCGGAGCCGGTTCTTCGGGTCGACGTGGTGGCAGGCCTACTACGTCGAGCTGACCATCCTCGGCGTCACCCTGTGCATCCTCGCCCTGCGCGTGCTCGAGTACGCCCTGGCCAAGGTCGAGGGCCTCGACACGGCGAGCGCCCTGCACTTCCCGATGACTGCCTGGCTCGGCGAGTCCTTCACCGGTCTGTCCGTCGCGGCGCTGGAGGGCGCCATCGTCGTCATCGCCACCCTGAAGATCCTCATCTCCATGGCGTGGATGATCACCATCGCGCTCAACCCGACGATGGGGGTCGCCTGGCACCGCTTCCTCGCGTTCTTCAACATCTTCTGGAAGCGCCACGCCGACGGGCGCACCTCCCTGGGCGAGCTGCAGCCGATCCGGGTGAACGGCGAGCCGCTCGACTTCGAGAACGTCGACGACCTCGACGAGGACGCCGCTCTCGGCGTGGGCAAGATCGAGGACTTCACCTGGAAGGGCCTGCTCGACTTCACGACGTGCACCGAGTGCGGCCGCTGCCAGAGCCAGTGCCCCGCGTGGAACACCGACAAGCCGCTGTCCCCGAAGCTGCTCGTCATGTCCCTGCGCGATCACGCCCACGCCAAGGCGCCGTGGCTACAGGCCTCCGAGGAGGTCCGCGCCAAGGGGATCGACGCGGGCTCCTTCTCCGAGAGGACCAAGGCCGCCGTCGCGGTCGAGCAGCTCGTCGGCGAGACCGGTTACGACATCACCGACCCGCTCGGCGCCTACCAGCCGTACGGCGCTCCGGACGGGGGCGGCGCGGTCATCGACGAGGACGTGCTGTGGTCCTGCACCACGTGCGGCGCCTGCGTCGAGCAGTGCCCGGTCGACATCGAGCACGTCGACGCGATCGTCGACATGCGCCGCTACAAGAACCTCATCGAGTCGGCATTCCCGTCCGAGCTCGGCGGCCTGTTCAAGAACCTCGAGAAGAACGCGAACCCCTGGGGTCTCGCCCCGCGGCTGCGGATGGACTGGGCCAAGGACCTGCCCTTCGACGTGCCACAGGTCGGCGGTTCAGGCAGCTCAGACGTCGAGGCCTTGGAAGATGTCGACTACCTCTTCTGGGTCGGCTGCGCCGGCGCCTACGAGGACCGGGCCAAGAAGACGACCCGCGCGGTCGCCGAGCTGCTCCACCTGGCCGACGTGAAGTTCGCCGTCCTCGGCGACGGCGAGGCGTGCACCGGCGACTCGGCTCGGCGCGCCGGCAACGAGTTCCTCTTCCAGATGCTCGCCCAGCAGAACGTCGAGGTCCTCAACGAGGTCGGCGCGACGAAGATCGTCGTCACCTGCGCGCACTGCTTCAACACGATCAAGAACGAGTACCCGCAGCTCGGGGGGACCTACGAGGTGCTGCACCACACCCAGCTGCTCAACCGGCTCGTCCGCGAGAAGCGCCTCACCCCGGTCGCCCGGCCCGGCGACGGGGACGGTCTCGGGATGTCCCGCGCCGGATCGACCGGATCGAAGGTGACCTACCACGACCCGTGCTACCTCGGCCGGCACAACCAGGTGTACGCGCCGCCGCGCGAGCTGCTCCAGATCCTGCCCGGCGTCGAGTACGCCGAGATGGAGCGCAGCGGCGAGAAGTCCTTCTGCTGCGGCGCCGGCGGCGCCCGGATGTGGATGGAGGAGAAGCTCGGCAGCCGGATCAACACCAACCGCACCGAGGAGGCCCTGGCCACCGGAGCCGACCGGATCGCGATCGGCTGCCCGTTCTGCAAGGTGATGCTCACGGACGGCCTCAACGCCGCGGTCCAGGAAGGCAAGAAGGCCGAGGGTGAGGTCGAGGTCGTCGACGTCGCCCAGATGCTCCTCGCCGCGGTCCGCCGTGGTGACGGCGGCGCGAGTGTCGAGCAGGCGCACGCCGTGCCCGACGCACCGACCCCGGAGCCCGCCATCTGACCGAGAGGTATCACGGCCCGTCCGCCCCCCATCTGATGTGACAGTCGGCTCCACGCCGGCTGTCACATCACATTGGGGGAAAACATGAGTCTCACCGAGAGCTCAGAGGTCTTCGTGTCCGCACACGAGACCGCGATCAACGACCTCGTCACGGCGATCTGCCAGACGAGGCCGCACCTGCTGTCCTACGGCTCGCCCGCGTTCGTCCCGGCCTCGGACGTCTACGACACGCAGATGCCACCGATCCTCTTCCCGGGCAGCGGCGGGATCGAGTGGCACGTCCGGTTCTCGATCCCGCACCTCGACCTGTTCGACGAGGACAGCCCGCTGCCACCGGAGCTGTCACTCGGGCCCGGGCAGTTCAGCCTCTCGACCACGGTCGAGCTCTGCGTCGACTGCCGCAAGGGCGGGCGCCGCGACGACGGCGGGAAGGACGACGGGCACGACCACCCGGACGAGCCCAACCGGGACCGGCCGTGGGACGACAAGCCCAGCAAGGTCGAGCACCCGGTCTGCACCAAGCTCGACGTCTTCGCCGTCGGGCACCTCGTGGGCACGTCCACGGCCGGCGGACCGGCCGTCGGGTTCGCCCTCGACGCCGTCGAGATCGTCGACATCCACCCCGACGAGCTCGAGTCCGTCCTCGAGTGCCTCCTCGCCCAGATGCTGCGAGCCGCACTCGCCCAGGTCCGCCTTCCCGTCTCGGCGTTGCAGGCGGGCGCCTTCAGCCTGACCCCGACCGTCGGGCCGCTCATCGACACCGACGTCGTCCTCGCGCGCGGAAACCTCTAGGAGCCAGCCATGTCAGAGATCATCGCCGCCATCGACGAGGGCGCCGCCAACGACTTCCTCGACATCGTCGTCGCCGGAGTCGGCCCGCAGTCGACCTCCGGCTCCTCGAGCCTCGGCCCGTTCGGGGCGTCCTACTCCGTCACGGGCACGCTCACGAACGGGACGGTCGACCTCATCCCGCCGGACACGATCCGGGTCGCCGACCTGCGGCTCGACTGGACCGCCACCCTCACGCTGAGCATCGACCTCGGCGACTTCCTGCCCGAGATCCACATCCCACAGGTGTGCGTCACCATCCCGTGCGTCGGCAAGGTCTGCACGCCGGCCATCGACATCACCTGGCCCACCCTGTCGGTCCCGCTGTCGTTCGGCGACTTCGTCAAGGCGACCGTTGACCTGGGCATCGTCGTCGGCCTCGCCGGCGGAGTCTGGAAGGTCGAGGGTGTCGTCCAGGGTGTGCCCAGCCTCTCGTTCGGCCCCGGCACCGCCGCCATCGTCACGGCCATCGGGCTCGCCGTCGCTGCAGCCGTCGCCTGGGTCCCCTTCATCGGACCGTTCCTCGCCGGGCTGGCCATCGCCGTCGCGGCCGCCATCGGCGTGGCCGGACTCACCGGGTGGCTCGGGCCGATCATCTCGCCGTTCATCTCGGGGACGCGATTCCCGGTGTACGACCAACCCGAGTGGTTCGAGGTGCTCCCCTCCGCCGGGGCCGCGGACCCAGCCGTCTTCGTCCACCTCGACGCCATCGGCGCAGGGGTCCAGCACAACGCACCCGAGGACGAGCTCGTCCTCACTGCCGACATCAGCGCCTGAGGAGGGCCGAGCCATGACAGACCACCTTGACAGCAGGGCACTGCGGGGAACCGACACCTACGGGCAGCGGTTCATGCGGCCCGGCACCTACCGCTACGCGCTGGGCCCCGCCGGGACCGGGCGCTACACGCAGGACCACCCCTACGTCATCACCGTCGGTGAGGGCGAGCCGAAGCGGGGCGAGATGCGCCAGACCCTCGTCGTCGTGCACCGCGAGGGCCGCACGCTCGTGCCCGACCAGCCGAAGCTGAGCATCAACGCCGGCGACATGGTGATGTGGCACGCACCCGGAGCGGGCACGCGCCCCTTCGTCGTCGTCGGGGAGAAGGAGTTCTTCACCAGCGAGCGACTCGTCAACGAGTCCGGCTACACCCACGCGTTCACGAGCGAGGGCGTCTACGAGTGGGCCGACGCGCACGGCTCCGGTGCCCGGGGCGTTGTCCGCGTCACCAACCCGGACGTCTCCTCGGTCAAGGGGCAGCGCGCCTGGGCCCGGTCCCAGCGCCAGGGCACCGTCGTCATGGTCAACGACGGCCAGGCCGAGCCGGCGGAGGTCGATGTCGTCGTCGGACAGACGGTGTTCTTCGCCGTCGTCGCCGGCCCCGGGATCACCATCACCGACCAGTCCCTTCTCGGGCACGACCGGCCAGAGAAGGGAGGAGCCTTCTACCGCAAGGCCGCTCCCGTCCGCTGAGCAGGTCCGCCGCGCCCACCACCCGAGTGAGCCGGCAGACGGAACCGAGCCCAGCGGCATACGGCCACAGCCCCCCGCCACCACGGCGGGGGGCTGTCCGACCGTGTCACCCCTCGCGGCCCGACCCCCTCAGTAGTACGGTCCCAACCACTGCTACAGTTCCACTGATTTTCACAGGCCTTGACCGTAGAAAACTCCAGGAGCAGCGCATGGTTGCTACGCCAACCCAGAGGGACACCTCGCAACGACAGATGCTGGTAGGAAAGGGCTGGGTCCAGGGCGTCGCCCTCGTCATGCTCTTCGGGTTCTTCGTGATGGGGATCCTCGCCTACCGGACCTACACCGCCTCGATGCCCCAGCCGGAGAAGGTGGTGAGCCAGAGCGGCGAGACCGTCTTCACCACCGAGGACATCACCGCCGGCCAGGTCATCTTCCAGGCCCGCGGGCTGATGCAGTACGGCTCGATCATGGGCCACGGCGGGTACCTCGGACCGGACTTCACCGCCGAGTACCTCCGCCACGCGACCGAGTTCACCGAGCACCAGATCCGCGACAGCGGCGCCCAGGACCCCCGGACCCTCAACGTCGAGGAGTGGCGCACCAACCGCTACGACGAGACCACCGGGGTGCTCACCTTCACCGACAACCAGGTGGGCGCATTCCAGGACGCCAAGGCCTACTACGCCGGCTTCTTCGGCGAGGACTCCACGAAGTACGGGCTCAAACCGCGCCTCATCACCGACCCGCAGCAGATCCACCAGCTCACCGCGTTCTTCGCGTGGACCGCCTGGGCCTCGGCCGCCGAGCGCCCCGGTTTCGACTACTCGTACACGAACAACTGGCCGATGGAGCCCCGCGTCGAGAACGGCCCCACGCCAGACCTGCTCGTCTGGTCCGGACTGTCCCTCATCGCCCTCATCGGCGGGACCGGGCTGCTCTTCGCCATCTACGGGCGCTGGAGCCGCAAGATCGGCTGGCACTCCGAGGAGGCGCCTGCCATCGCCTTCCGGCAGCCGGGCACCGTCGGCCTCACGCTCGCACAGCGGGCGACCGCCTGGTTCTTCTTCGTCATCGCCCTGCTCTTCCTCATCCAAGTGCTCGTCGGCGCCGCGGCCGAGCACTACCGCGCCGACATCCTCTCGTTCTTCGGCTTCGACCTGGCGCAGTGGCTGCCCTACAACCTGGCACGGACCTGGCACGTCCAGCTGTCCCTCTTCTGGACCGCCGCAGGGTTCCTCGCCGCCGGCATCTTCCTCACGCCGCTCATCTCCGGCCGTGAGCCGAAGGGCCAGCACCGCATCGCCTACGCGCTCCTCGGGGCCCTCGCCGTCGTCGTCTTCGGGTCGCTCACCGCGGAGGCGCTGTCCATCCACGGCGTCGAATGGGCCAAGGGCCCGCTGTTCCAGCAGCAGTGGGAGTACCTCGACCTGCCGCGCATCTTCCAGATCCTGCTCACCGTCGGCATGATCCTGTGGATCATCATGATCTTCAGGGGAATCCGCTCGCGCCTCAAGAGCGAGTCGAAGGGCAACATGCCCTGGCTCTTCTTCTTCTCGGCCCTCGCGATCCCGGCGTTCTACGCCGTCGGCCTGCTCGCATCGAGCGAGACGCACCTGACGGTCGCTGAGTTCTGGCGCTTCTGGGTCGTGCACCTCTGGGTCGAGGACTTCCTCGAGCTGTTCACGACCGTCATGGTCGCGTACATCTTCGTCATGCTCGGCGTGGTCCGGGAGAAGATCGCCCTCGGCATCATCTTCATGGACGTCATCCTCTACTCCATGGGTGGCGTCATCGGGACGATGCACCACCTGTACTTCTCCGGCACGCCGGTGGAGCACATGGCCCTCGGTGCGTTCTTCTCCGCCGCTGAAGTGATCCCGCTGACCTTCCTCACCGTCGAGGCCTGGGCGTTCATGCAGCTCGGTGCCCGGCAGGAGGCCAAGACGTCCGCTCCGTTCCCGCACCGGTGGGCCGTCATGTTCCTCGTCGCCGTGGGCTTCTGGAACTTCCTCGGCGCCGGTGTGTTCGGGTTCCTCATCAACCTGCCGATCGTCAGCTACTACGAGATCGGCACGGCGTTGACCGCCAACCATGGCCACGCCGCGATGATGGGCGTCTACGGCATGCTCGCTGTCGGCTTGGCGATGTTCGCCTTGCGCTACCTCATCCCGCCGGACAAGTGGCCCGAGAAGTGGGCCAAGGTCTCCTTCTGGAGCCTCAACATCGGCTTGGCGTGGATGGTGTTCGCGACCCTGCTGCCCCTCGGCGTGCTGCAGCTCTACCACTCGGTGGGTCAGGGCTACTACGAGGCTCGCGAGCTCGCCTTCGTCACGAACAACACCAACGTCCTGCTCGAGTGGGGTCGTATGCCCGGCGACCTCATCTTCATCATCGGCGGGGTACTGCCCTTCCTGTGGATGACCTGGCTCGGGCTGCGCCACTACCGCCACGGCAAGGTCGTCGACGAGCTGCCGCAGGACGTGCTCTTCGTCGAGCTCGAGCCCGTCAAGAAGAAGTAGGCACCACCATGCGAACCCCGTCCGTCACCGTGCTGCTCGTCAGTGGGTACTCTGCCGTCCTCCTCGTCGTCGCCTGGCTCTTCGACCGCATGGGGGCGCGATCCGCTGAACGGTCGGCGCGGTGGCGGACGGGGAACTTCATCTACCACGAGGACCAGGACGCCTGGAAGTGCCACCAGGACCAGTGGCTCTGGCCCGCGTCCTTCGACCCCGACAAGCGGGTGATCCGCTACGAGGGCCAGCACGCGATCTGCGGGCGCTGTCCCGTCAAGACCGAGTGCTCGCCCACGCCCGGCCCTCGGGAGCTGACCCGCCAGGTCGACCCGTGGCCGCACTCCGAGGCGGGGCGTTTCCACCGCGGGATCGCTCTCGCCGTGGCGTCCGTCGCGGTCTTCATGCCGACCGCGATGCTCCTCGGCGCCCACGGAGCCGGTGACGTCATCGTCCTCGTGACGACGGTCGTGGTGGGTCTCATCGCCGGCGTACCCCTGGCCCAGCACCTGTGGAACTCACCGACCAACTTCCCCCAGCACCTGCGCAGCGACGCCTCCAGCGACGCCCCCGGAATGCCCGAGCCGACCGCTGATGCCGCCGTTGCCCCGCTCGACCACCTGCTCGACCGCTACCAGACCCGATGGGCGAGCGACCGCCGTCGCGTCGACCTGCCTGACCCCAAGACACGGAAGTGAACTGAATGCCCGGCTGGATCGCCCCTGTCATCGCAGTCCTGGTCATCGTCGCCGCGGTCATCGCGACGTCGTTCCGGGTCATCCCACAGTACGAGCGGGGGGTCGTCTTCCGACTCGGCAAGCTGCGGCCCCTCTACCAGCCGGGACTGCATCTGCTCGTCCCCGGCGTGTACCGCCTCGAACGCGTCGACCTGCGCGTCGTGACCCTGACCATCCCGCCGCAGGAGGTCATCACCAAGGACAACGTCCCGGCACGCGTCAACGCCGTCGTCCTGTTCAACGTGGTCGACCCCGAGGCAGCCGTGATGCAGGTCGAGAACTATGCGGTCGCCACCTCGCAGATCGCCCAGACGACGCTGCGCTCGGTGCTCGGCCGCGCCGACCTGGACACGCTGCTCGCCCACCGGGACGACCTCAACCGCGACCTGCGCGAGATCATCGAGCTGCAGACCAAGCCGTGGGGCGTCGACGTGTCCGTCGTCGAGATCAAGGACGTCGAGATCCCCGAGCAGATGCAGCGGGCCATGGCCCGTGAGGCCGAGGCAGAGCGCGAGCGGCGCGCAAAGGTGATCAACGCCCGGGGCGAGCTGCAGGCATCCGGTGAGCTGAAACAGGCCGCCGACGTGCTGTCGCAGAGCCCCGCGTCGCTGCAGCTGCGCTACCTGCAGACGCTGCTCGAGCTCGGCGCCGACCAGAACTCCACAGTGGTCTTTCCGTTGCCCATGGACATCGTGGGGCCACTCCTCAACCGGCTCGCTCCGCCGCCGGCGAACCCGCCGGCCAACTAGCTGTAGCAGCCGACTCCTGGCGGCAGCCGAGCCCCAGGAGAACTGTGCGCGAGACCAGGAGCCAGCCCAGCGGCATACGGGATTCCTCGTCCGCCGCGACTACGTCACTGACTCGCATGGCGAGTCAGTGGTACCCACTGACTCGCGTGGGGGGTCAGTGGTACCCACTGACTCGCGTGGGGGGTCAGTGACGTAGTCCCGGGGGTGCCGCCCCAGGGGGACCGAAGAGGGCTTCGGGCCCGAGCAGCGAGGGCGGCTGGATGCCCCAGGCCTCGGCCTCTGCGTCCGTGAGGAGCCGCGAGCGGATGAGGAACCGGACCCCCTCGGGGGCCTCGACCGAGAAGCCGCTGCCCCGGCCGGGAACGACATCGACGGTCAGGTGGGTGTGCTTCCAGTACTCGTACTGCACCCGCGACATCCAGAACGGTACGGCGTCCTGAACGTCGGGAACGACCAGCGCCGCGAGGAGCACGTCCGCGTCGCTGGTGAGGAACTCGTTCGCCGGGTAGCACATGGGCGCGCTGCCGTCACAGCAGCCACCGGACTGGTGGAACATCAGCGGGCCGTGCCGCGCAGTGAGGCGGCGGAGCAGGTCCGCCGCCTCACGCGTCAGCTCGACCCGGCTCAGCCGGGTCTCGTCCATCGGCTCAGAAGAAGCCGAGGGCGTCGGGAGAGTAGGAGACGAGAAGGTTCTTCGTCTGCTGGTAGTGGTCGAGCATCATCTTGTGGTTCTCGCGGCCGATGCCCGACTGCTTGTAGCCACCGAAGGCTGCGTGCGCAGGGTACTGGTGGTAGCAGTTCGTCCACACCCGTCCGGCCTTGATGCCACGACCCATCCGGTACGCCCGCGAGCCGTCGCGCGTCCAGACCCCGGCGCCGAGGCCGTAGAGGGTGTCGTTGGCGATCGACAGCGCGTCGGCCTCATCGTCGAAGCCGGTCAGCGAGAGGACCGGGCCGAAGATCTCCTCCTGGAAGATCCGCATCGAGTTGCTTCCCTCGAAGACGGTCGGCGTCACGTAGTAGCCCCCGGCGAGGTCGCCGTCGAGGACGTTGCGCTCCCCACCGGTGAGGACCTTGGCCCCCTCCTGCCGGCCGATGTCGATGTAGGACAGGATCTTCTCGAGCTGGTCGTTGCTCGCCTGTGCGCCCATCGTCGTCGTCGTGTCGAGCGGGTTGCCCTGGACGATCTTCTCGACGCGGGCGATCGCGTCCGGCACGAAGTCGGCGTAGATCGAGCGCTGGACGAGCGCGCGCGACGGACAGGTGCACACCTCGCCCTGGTTGAGCGCGAACATGGTGAAACCCTCGAGGGCCTTGTCATAGAACGCGTCCCGCTCCTGCGCCACATCGTCGAAGAAGACGTTGGGACTCTTGCCGCCCAGCTCGAGCGTCACCGGGATGATGTTCTGCGAGGCGTACTGCATGATCAGCCGGCCGGTCGTCGTCTCACCCGTGAAGGCGATCTTGGCGATCCGCGGGGAGGACGCGAGCGGCTTGCCGGCCTCGACTCCGAACCCGTTGACGACGTTGAGGACGCCCGCCGGGAGGAGGTCGCCGATGAGCTCGACGACCTTGAGGATCGACCACGGGGTCTGCTCGGCCGGCTTGAGGACGACGCAGTTGCCGGCCGCGAGCGCGGGCGCGAGCTTCCACACGGCCATGAGGATCGGGAAGTTCCACGGGATGATCTGGCCGACGACCCCGAGCGGCTCGTGGAAGTGGTAGGCGACGGTGTTCTCGTCGATCTCAGAGCTCGAGCCCTCCTGTCCCCGAAGCACACCCGCGAAGTAGCGGAAGTGGTCGACGGCCAGGGGCAGGTCTGCGGCGAGCGTCTCTCGGACGGCCTTGCCGTTCTCCCACGTCTCCGCCACGGCGAGCATCTCGAGGTGCTCCTCGATCCGGTCGGCGATGCGGTTGAGGATGAGTGAGCGGTCGCCGAGCGAGGTGCGTCCCCACGCGGGTGCCGCGGCGTGGGCGGCGTCCAGGGCCGCCTCGATGTCCTCCTCCGTCCCGCGGCCCACCTCGCAGAAGGCGCGCCCGGTGACCGGGGAGATGTTCTCGAAGTACTCGCCCTTCTTCGGCTCGACCCAGTTGCCGCCGATGAAGTGGCCGTAGCGCGGCTCGACGCTGACGAGCGAGTCCGCCGATCCGGGCGGGGCGTAGATGGTCATGGTGTTCTCCCAACGTCCTTGGTGGTGGCCCGGTGAGGGACCGGAGTGACCTCCACCGGGCATTGGCGTGACGCTAGGCAGCACGAGGTTGCATCCACGTTGCATCGAGTTTCGGCCGTTTCCTTGCCGGGAGGACTCCCGTGGGGTCCAATCAGGGACATGGCAATGCAGCCGTACCGGGACCGCGGGGTTCGCGCCCAGGTCGCCGAGTCCTGGGTGCGCTCCGCCGCGGCCGGGGTGCAGGCGGACACGGTCGACGCACCGATCACCTTGGCGGCCGATGTCCTGCACGACCACCGCGAGGCCCACCCGCTCGCCGCTGTGTTCCCGGCCCTCGACGACGTGCTCGGCCAGGCGGCCCGCGACTGCGACGCGATCATGGCGGTGTCCGACGCGGCTGGCCAGCTGCTGTGGGTCTGCGGGACGCCGAGCGTGCTCCGACGGGCCGAGGCGATCGGCTTCGTCGAGGGTTCGAACTGGGACGAGCGCGTGGCCGGCACGAATGCCCCGGGAATGGCCCTGCGTCTCGACGCGCCGGTCAGGATCATCGGGGCAGAGCACTTCCGTCGTTCGGTCCAGCGCTGGAGCTGCGCGGCCACGCCGATCCACGACCCGAGCGACCAGTCGCTGCTCGGCGTCCTCGACATCACCTGCGCCGACGAGCTCGTCGTGCCCCAGACGATGGCCATGGTGCGGGCCGCCGCCCGGATGGCGGAGGCGGAGCTGGCCCGGGAGCTGCTCGTCCGGTCCCGCCCCGGTGGCTCCGGGACCGAGCGGCAGCGGCCCGGTCTGGGCGCGACCCTCGAGGTCCTCGGGCGGGACGAGGCGCTGCTCCGCGTCGACGACGGCCACGGCCGCCAGAGCACTCTGCGCCTCAGCCGGAGGCACAGCGAGATCCTCCTGCTCCTCGCGGCCGCCCCCCGCGGCCTGTCCGGGGACGAGCTCGCGGTCCTGCTCTACGAGGACGATGTGAGCCCGTCCACGCTTCGCGTCGAGCTCGGCCGGCTCAGGTCGCTGCTCGGCGACGAGCTCCTCGCGTCGCGTCCGTACCGGCTGGTGGCGGACGTCTCCTCCGACTGGCTCGCGGTGGAGTCTCATCTCGCCGCGGGAGCCATCGGGCAGGCCCTCCGCGTCTATCGCGGCCCCCTCCTGCCACGGTCCGCCGCCCCCGGCGTGTCGCGACTGCGGGACGGCCTCGCGGGGTCGCTCCGCAGGGCCGTCCTCGCCAGCCGGGAGGCGGACCTCATGTCCACCTGGACGCGGTCGTCCTGGGGCGCCGACGACTACGAGATGTGGCAGGCGCAGCTGAGGGCTCTCGGCCCCCGATCCCCGCTCCGGGCCCTCGTGACCGCTCAGCTCGCCCGGCTCGACCGCGAGCTCGGCACGGGAACTGAGCCCGGCGGCATACGAACTGCCCGCTGAGCTGGACGCCTGACGCAGGCGCTCCTCCGAATCCGCCAAAGGTCTGGTCACGCGGGTGTCACTGCGCGCATGCTGGGTAGAGGTCAGCGCACCGCACACCAGGGAGCCAACATGTTCGGTCGACCAGCCGCCACGCCCCAGCCGCTCGACACCGTGCCGGACGGAGTGCCGGTCCTCTCCCGTGGCCGCCACCGGAACCCCCGCAAGGGCGCCTGCTTCATGGAGATGGCCTCCTACCTGGCGGGCGAACGGTGGAGCGACCACCCCAAGTGCACCCATGCCGTCCTCGCCTCTCTGGCCCGCTGCGTCAACGACGCCCTCGGCGACGTCCGACGGCAGGAGCTCGCCGTGATGATCCCGGAGGTCGTCGGGCTCAACCCCGACGACCGGCGGGTGGCACCCCTGCTGATGCGACGGGCGGCCCTGGCCGCGCTGCCCATCGCCTCGGCCGAGCGGCAGAACATCATGGCGCTCGCCGTGATGGGTGCCGAGCGGCACCTCAACGACCTCGCGGGCCGCGACCCCGACGAGCTCACACCGGAGACCACGGCCGCCCTCGCCGCCGTCCCGGGCGCCGAGAAGTGGGCCCACGACTTCGTCCGCCGGGTGGGCACGCGGGACCTGCGCGCTGAAGCGGCCGCGAAGGTCGTGGCCCTGGCTGTCAACGGCATCGCCCGGGCCTGCGTGGACGACCCGTCGGCCGACCTCGTCCGACTGCTCCGCCAGGCCATCGACGACACCAGGGCGATCGCGTCCGAGCAGGCTGCCAGCCGGACGACCCCGGCACTGTCGATGCCGATGCAGGAAGTCCGCTCGCAGGCCGCCCACTGACGGCTTCGGCCAGCGGAGGGGTCGCGACCCAACCGCGACCCAACCGCAACCACCGCGCGTGACCCTCGTCTCGGAGGCGGCCACACCGGCCGCCCGGGGGAGAGGGGACGCCCGTGCACCAGCCCACGAAACGGGGGGCCGCCGTCTGGGCCGCCGCCATCATGGCCGCGGCGGGGATGCCGCTCGCCGCGCCCACGGTCGCCGGCGCGGCCTCGGAGTGCCAGGTCCGGGTCCTGGCTCGGGGCACCACGCCCGTTGGGCGCCGACGGTGACACCCAGCTCGGCTGGCTCGACGTCGTCCCCGAGCCCGGGACCGCGCCGGAGTGGGCGCTGCAGGACGGGATGTTCGCCACCTACGGCTACTTCTGGAAGCAGGGCGTGGTCGACTCCGTCCGCATCCTGCCGAGACTGCAGAACGTCGCTGATGGTGAGTCCGACTGGACGGACTTCCACGGTGTCGGCGCGGTCCACGCGGTGCACGAGGGCCTCGACCAGGCGGGCACGGCGACGCACGTCGGCTACACGGACGAGATGGAGCCGACCTTCCGGGCCACGGTCCACGTCAACGTCTCGCACTGCGGCGTCGAGGTCGGCACGACCCACGACCCGTGCCACCTGACCGACGTCCAGTCGGCGGTGGCGTACACCGAGCAGCACGACTGAGGGTGGGGGCGGAGGCGCCGGCTGGCCAGGGGGCGGCCGGCGCCTCCGCGTGCCGACCAGCCGATGCCGTATGCCGCTGGGCTCGCTCCCACCGTTCGCTCGGCGAGCGCTGTGGCCGGGACGGTGATTCACGGCCGGCGCGGTCGCCGCCGGGACAGTGGTCACGCGTGTTGAATCGTGGCTCCGGTCAGATGAGGCCCGCGCAGGTGGAGCGAGGCGGCTGGCCGGGGCGGATGACGGCCGACTCCTCGGCGCTCAGGTCGCGGCCCGCGACCCGGCATCCGGCCCGGACCCAGTCGTCCGGGTCGACGTCGATGTCGGTCCGGGTGCCGTTCTCGAAGAGGACCCGCAAGGTGTCGCTGTCGGAGGAGAAGGACAACAGGCCCCACAACCGCATCCCGGTCACGGGCCTGCCATAGGGGCGCATCGTCGCGGGGTCCCACAGCATGACGTCGCCGTCGGTGCCGAGGCTGGCGATGAGCTTCCCGTCGGGGCTCGTCGCGAGGTCGATGACGAAGCCGCCCACGACGAGACGTGAGGGAGCACGGTCGGCGAGTGTGCTCGGGTCGAGGAAGTGGACCCGGCCCCCCATCGTGCCCGCCACCAAGGTCCGCCCGTCGGCCGTCCAGGTGAACGAGGCCGCAGGGTCGTCGCTCGGCCTGGTCGTCACGACCCGACCGTCTCGCAGGTCGACCAGGTGCAGGCCGTCGTCACGACTCACCACACCGGCACGCCCGTCGGGTGAGGTGGTCGCGAGGGTCAGGCCGTTGGACCCCTGGAGCTCGGACTGTCGCGTCGACTCCCACACCAGCGCCCCCGAGGACAGGTCCATGAGGGCCCAGCCCCACCGGCCGTTGAGGAGCGCCGTGCGTCCTGAGGGGGTCACGGAGATGCTGTAGGCCGGCCAGGGCGTCGGCCACGTCGCCCTGCGTTCGCCCGTGGCCGCGTCCCAGGCGACGACGACGCCCCGGTCGCCCGGGCCCATGTCGACGATGTACTCGACGGAGCCATAGGCGGTCGCGCCGTCGGGGCTCATCGCCGTGGCTGCCACCTGGCAGTCGCCCGGACACTCACCCAAGGGAAGCTCGCCGAAGCGGTCGCGCCCGGTCGTGACGTCGACGAGGTGGGCGGGATTCCAGCGATCGGGGTGGCTCCCGATCCCGACCGCGACGTCCCCGACCGCCTCGCCGACGTTGAAGTTCTTGGGGGCCGGGACGCTCCGCGGCCGGATCGTCCCCCGCGTCCCGGAGAGGTCGAAGGCGACGGTCGTGCCGTCCCGCCCTGCCGTCCAGACCAGGTCGTGGGCCGACCCGGCGACGCGCGCCTGCATCACCGAGCCGCTGTGCCCGACGAACGTTCGTCGAAGGGCTCCGGTCCGCGCATCTCGAAGCTCCACCCGGTTCTCCACGCAGACGACGAGCTGCGCGCCGTCCCGGGTGAAGCTGACCCACGGGGCGAAGCCGTCGACGGTCACGGACCCCCCTGCGGGCCGTAGGTCCCGGGTGGATCGCAGCGGAGTCAGCGCCATGGTGTTGTCGGCCTTGTGCTCGACCACGGTGACCGCTCGGCCCGTGCCGGGATGACCGAAAAGGTAACCGTCGATCCGCTGTCCTTCGTCAGTCGGCCGGCTCCGGTCGATGACGAGCGTCTGGTCTCCCTCGACGGACACCCCGAACCGGCCACCCCCGAAGTCGCGGACCTCGGTGATGAAGGGCAGCCGGTCGGGGAAGGGGTGGGCCTTCTCGATCGTGCCGCTGTCCGCGTCGAGCTCGAGCCATTGGGTTGCGCCCACGACGGCCAGCGTCGACGCATCGAGCCAGACGACGCCGTCGGCCATGTCCTCCAGGGGTCCCTCGGGGCTCTGGTCCCCCAGGTCCTCGAGGGTCTTGCTCCACCGCACCGCGCCGTCGGCGGCCGAGCGCAGCTCGAGGGTCTGGCCCGGGCCGTAGTGCTGCACCGCCACGCGCTGGGCATCGGGCGAGATGGTGGGCATGTGGAACTGAGGACCGCCCGAGTCGACCTGCCAGCGCGGCTCGCCGGTGTCGGCGGCATAGGCACGAAGGGTCGACCCGTTGTCGGTCAGCAGGACGAGACGGCCGTCCGGCGACACGGCCTGCCGGAGGAAGCGGCCCTCGATCCGCTTGCGGAAGACGAGCTCCGGCGACCGCGACAGCAGGGTGAGGAGCGCACCGTAGGTCTCGGGGCTGCGCTCGATGCGCACCGACTCCAAGGCGGCGAGCATCGCGACGTCCGGGTAGTCCTCGTTGAGGGCCGTCGCGGCGAGCCGCTTGGCATCAGCGGAGATGCTCGCCGCGGTCGCCCTCTGGCTCGCCGCCGTCGCCTCGGCGCTCGACCGCCAGGCGAGCAGGCCGGCCACGAGCGCCACGACGAGGAGGACTGCCGCGCCGACGAGGAGGGCGCGCAGGCGGCGGTTCTGCCGGGCCGTGCGGGCGGCCCGTTCGGCGACCTCGCGCTGCTCGGCCTCCGCCCGCTGCCTGGCCGCGTCGACGAAGTCGCTCTCGACGGAGGTGACCTCGTCCGGCCGAGCCGAGACCAGCTCCAAGGCCCCCGTGAGCCGGGTGCCGCGCCAGAGCGCCGCGTCCTCGCGCCCTTCGGCGTCCCACTCGTTGGCCGCGAGGGTGAGGCGGCGCTGGACAGCGCGGCTCGACGCGTCCTCGGCGAGCCAGGCCGCCAGCCGCGGCCACTCCCGGAAGAGCGCCTCGTGGGCGACCTCGACGTGGCCGTCGGAGATGGAGAGCAGCCGGGCCTCGGCCAGCCGGTCGGCCACCCGGCGCTGGTCCGGCGAGGGTAGCGCCGCGAGCTCCGCCAGCGACACCCGGCGGCGGGTCACGGCAACACCTTCACCGGGTCCGGCCAGACGCAGCAGCAGCGTCCGGGCCGCCTCACGCTGCGCCGACGCGAGCGAGGTGAAGGCCTCCTCGGCCAACCCCGCGATGGCGCCCCGCAGGCCCCCCGACCCGACGTAGGAGGCGAAGGTCAGCAGCCCCGCCGAACGGTCGTCCCAGAGCCGACGCAGCGAGGTCGACAGCAGCGGCAACAGGCCGGGCTCGGAACCTGCATCGGCGACGATCGCGTCCGCCAGCCCGTCCTCGAGGACGAGTCGGGCGCGAGCGGCCGGTCGCTCGACGGCCCGCCTGACCTCGTCGGGCGTCGGTGCCCCCACGAGCACCGTGGACTCCGAGAGCCGCCGGGCGAGCTCGGGATGCTCGGCCACGGCGGTGAGGTAGTCCGCGCGCAGCACCACGACGACCGACACCCGGCCCGAGGGGTCGTCGACCGCATCGACGAGGACGCGGAGGAAGTCGGCCACCTGCGTGTCGTCAGCCCCTGAGGTCCACACCTCCTCGAACTGGTCGACGACGAGGACCGTGCGCGGTTCCGGCTCCCCCTGCGCGGCCCGCCGTCCCCCGCTGACGCCGATCGTCAGGAGGTGCCCGAGCACGTCACCGACCTCGACCTGGCGTCCGCCGAGCGCCACGCGCGCCAGCTCCCGCAATGGCGCGGCGCCGGGCCGCATCGTCAGCCGGGTCCACGAGGCGCTGCCGGGCAGGACCCCGGCCTCCAACGCAGGAACCAGCCCAGCCTGCACCAGGGACGACTTGCCGGTCCCCGAGGCGCCCACGACGGCGAGGAACCGTGTCGTCGCCAAGCGCGCGACGAGCTCCGCGACGAGCCGCTCCCGCCCGGCGAAGTAGCGTGCCTCGTCCTCACCGTAGGGCTGCAGCCCCGGCCACGGCGCCTCGTCGGACGGCCCGCGCCCGGCCCGGGCCGACTCGGCGAGCGTCTCCACCCCGTCGGACAGGGCGTCCTGGGCCGACACGAGGGCCTCGCGCGAGACCGTGGCCGTCCGCACGGCCGACTCCACCTGCCGCGTGGCCAGGCGACGGGCCCGCTCCGCCACCACGTCATGGACCACCCCGGGCCACGCCGCACCGGCGCCGAGGACCTCGGCGACGGCTCCATCGAGATCGGAGGCGGGCACGTACTTGCCCGCCAGGGACCGGATCTCGGCCTCGCCCAGGGGCGCGAGGTCGATCAGCTCGTCGACGTCGGCCGCCCGCTCCCCCTCGCCTACGAGCCGCACGAGCATCCCGTGCTCAGGCACCCCAGCCCCGACGTGATCTGCCACGACGAGCGCGGGCGAGCCCAGCGGCATACGGCTCGTCGGGTCGGCGGAGGGGCCCACGAAGGTCACCGACCCGCCCGACCGCGCCACCCCGCGGGCCAGCTCCGCCGCCAACCGGGACGCGCCGGCGCCCTCCGGGCCGCGGACGGCGACCGACACGGAGCCGCCCCCCTCGACCGACGCCCAGAGCTCGCGGAGGCGACCGAGCTGCGCCTCACGACCGACGAAACGGTCACCCGTCACCTGCAGCTCGGCGGGGAGGGCGGCGACCGGTCCGCGACCGCGCAGGGCCGGGTCGTGGGCGAGCACCTTCGCGTGGAGCTCGCGCAGCTCCGGGCCCGGGTCGACCCCCAGCTCGTCGGCGAGGGTCCTGCGGGCCCGTTCGTAGGCGGCGAGGGCGTCAGCCTGCCGCCCGGCCCGGTAGAGCGCGAGGACGAGGAGACACCAGATCCGCTCCCGGAGCGGCTGCTCACCGAGCCGGCGTTCGGCCTCCGCGACGACCTCCGCCGTGTGACCGAGGTCGAGGCGCACAGCGAGCAGGTCATCGGCGGCGTCGAGCCGCAGCTCCTCGAGGCGCCGCGCCTCGGCCTGCGCCCAGGGCGCGGACTCGAAGCCGGCGTAGGCCGGCCCCCGCCACAGCGCGAGCGCCTCGCCCAGGGCCTCCCCGGCCACCCGGTCCCGACCGTCGCGCAAGGCGGTCCGGCCCACGGTGATCAGCCCGGTGAAGCGCTCCGCGTCGACCGCCGAGGCGTCGACGTCGAGGCGGTAGCCCGGCCCCTCGGTGCGGATGACCCCCGTCCCGCTCACCCGCTCGGGGTCGAGGGCGTTGCGCAGCCGGGCGACGAAGGTCTGCACGGACTTGGCTGCGGAGCGAGGCGGTTCGTCCCCCCAGAGCGCGTCGATGATCTCGCTCGCCGGGACCATGGACCCCCGGCGGGCGACGAGGTGCGCGAGCAGGGCTCGCTCCTTGGCCCCCGGCACCTCGATCGGGCCGGCGCCGTTCGCCACCCGCAACGGTCCGAGGACGCTGAAGTCCATCCCGCAAGGATGCCGGTCGTTCTCGGCCGATGTGAGCGTTTTGCGGTGACCCGACCACCCCGGCGGCTGCACCCCCGACAGTGGGAGCGCGCCTTCGGGGCGGATGGTCATGGCGGTTCCCTTCTCCGGGCCACCGCGTGCGGCCCGTCCTGACGAGGGTCGCGTCGGGCGGTCGCGGTGCGGTCGCGATGCGGTTGCGGCCACCACGACTCAGCGGGAAGCGCCACGAAGCAGCAGGCCGCAGCCACATCGCAGCCCGACCGCAACCCCGGTCGGCGACGGTCATCTCGGGAGCCGGACAGCGGCCACCGAGCAGGAGCACCCAAGTCACTCATCAGCAAGGAGCACGAGATGTTCAAGCGAACCATCACCTCGGCCGCGGCAGCCGTCGCGCTGGGCGGCGCGACCCTGTTGGCGGCACCAGCGGCATCCGCAGCGGGTCCGGAGCAGACCCGCGAGTCCCTGGACTTCACGATCGATGAGCACCCCTACTTCTCGTCGGTGTGCGGCTTCCCGGTGAAGCTGCACGTCTGGGGGTCGTTCCTCGTCAACACGTGGTACGACGAGGCGGGCAACCCGACCCGGGAGATCCGGCTCTTCACGTTCCGCAGCACGTCCGAGGCGAACGGCGTCGTCATCAACGGCATCACCATGGGCCCGGAGATCGCGAACTTCGACTCCGACGGCACCGCGACCATCAAGATCCTCGGCACCGTCAACCGCCGTGTGCCGGGCGCCGGCACGGTCCGCCTCCAGTACGGCTTCGGCCTGCTGCTCCGGTCCGCTGACGGCGAGACGGAGGTCTCGATCGTCGAGAACGGCTCCGAGGACCTGGCGCCACTCTGCGACGCCCTGGCCGGCTGAGGGGGCTCGTCCGGCGGCGCTCGCTGGTCGTGGCGTCCCGAGCTCGGGACGCCACGACCTTTCGCGTCGCCAGTGAGCGACAGGCTCAGGCGGTCCAGCGGACCGGCAGGCGTTTGACCCCACGTTGGAAGTTGGAGCGCAGATGGGCAGGCTCCCCCACGGCCTGGATCCACGACGTCCGCGTCAGCACCTCGGTGAAGAGCGCACTCATCTGCACCCGGGCCAGGTGCGCCCCGAGGCAGAAGTGCGGCCCGTGCCCGAAGGCCAGGTGGGCCTTGGCGTTGCGGTCGAGGTCGAGCCCGTCGGGGTCGGCGAACACAGCCTCGTCGCGGTTCGCCGACGCGAACGACACGACGACCTTGTCACCCGCTGCGATCGGCTGCCCCGCGATCTCCGTGTCGACCGTCGCCGTCCGGCGGAACGTCATCACGGGAGTCCACCACCGGAGCAGCTCGTCGACGGCGGGAGCGATCCGGGCCGGGTCGCGGCGCAACGCCTCCTGCGCATCGGGGTTGTCCAGCAGCCCGATCATCGCCCCCGGCAGACCGTTGCGGAGCGTCTCGTTGCCGGCGACGGCGAAGAGCCAGAAGAGGTTCTCGAACTCCTCGACGGACACGTGCCCGTCCCCACCCGCCGAGTCGTCGCGCTGCGCCATGAGGATCGACATGACGTCGTGTCCCGGGTCGGCGCGTTTGCGCTCACCCAGCCCAGCGGCATACGTGTAGAGGTCGGGCATCCCCGCGCGACTGCGGGGATCTGGCATCCGGCCGTCCGGCCCGGGCGACGGCCGGACCGCCAACGCTGCCGCCGCCAGATCGGACCCGCCCTCGCCGGTGAACGCCGCGCTCGACGCGTAGTCCGGGTCCTGCCAGCCGATGACCCGGTTCGACCAGTCGAACATGAGCCAGCGGTCAGACGTCGGCACACCGAGGATGTCGGCGAGCGCGAGCAGGGGCAGGTCCGCGGCCACGTCCTTGGCGAAGTCGCACTCACGCGGGCCGTCGAGCATCCGGTCCACGATGGTCCGGGCGTGAGCGCCGATCTGCCCCTCGAGGGCGGCGACGGCCCGCGGCGTGAAGGACCTCGCCAGCATCCGGCGCAGGCGCGAGTGCTCGGGCGGGTCCATGTTCAGCATCATCCGGCGGACGAAGGCGAGGTCCGCCGGCGTCGCGGGGTCGCGGATCTGCGTGCCGCCGAGCCAGGACGAGAACGCGCGCGGTTCGCGGAGGACCCGCACCACGTCGGGATGCCGCAGCACCAACCAGTAGCCGGGCCCCTCGGGCCAGCCGACCTGCGCCGGCTCCTCGACCCGCACGACACCGTGCTCCCGGCGCAGGTCGGCCAGGACCCCGAAGGGCACGCCGTCGACATAGGTGGACGGGTCGTGCAGCAGCCGGGTCGCCTCGGCCGTGTCCGACACGGTCAGGAGCCGACGTCCTTGAGGAAGTCATCGATCCGGGTCGCGAGGTTGACCGGCGTCTCGAACATCGCGTAGTGCCCGGCGTTGGGGATGACCTCGATCTTCGCCTTGGTGAACAGCGGCAGCCAGTAGGCGCGGGCGTAGTCCGCGCTGAGCGCCGGGTCGTGCTCACCGACGAGGACGAGGACCGGGACGTCGCTGCCGCGCACCTCGTCGGCGAAGTCCGGGTTGGCCCACGCCTCAAGGGCGTTGGCGAAGGCGTCGCGGGTCGACGTCGCCAACGAGAAGTCGACCATCCGGTTGACCCAGGTTGCGCAGTTGCGGTTGCCGGTCGTGTAGTCGATGATCGCGTACCGCTTGTCGCGGTCGTCGACCGCGCCCCAGAAGAGCTCGCGGCCGGCGTCGTCGAAGGGGAACGGGCTGCTGCTCACCGGCGAGAGCGCGACGAGCGCCTCGACGCGCTCGGGGACGCGGGCGAGGACCCGCTGGATGAAGGCGCCGCTCATCGAGTGTCCGAGGAGGGCGAACCGCTCCGCTCCGTGCTCGTCGGCGAGGGCGATGAGGTCGTCGGCGATCTCGTCGAGGGTCTGGTGGCCCGCGACGTCCCTGCGCGCGCCGTAGCCGCGCAGGTCGGCGAAGAGGTAGGTGTTCGCGTCACCGTCGAGGTAGTCGGGGAACAGCCCCCAGCCCTCGGAGGAACCGAACCAGCCGTGGCTGACGACGACGGTGCGCGGGCCGGACCCGACGACGCGATGAGCGATCGACATGACTCTCCTTCGAGCTCCGACAAACAGGTTTCCGTATGCCGCTGAGCCTAGTCCGCGCGTCCCTGCCGCGCCGCTCCTCCCGCCCTCCCCGTCGAGTGTGCAGTTCCTGCCGGCAGGAACTGCACACTCGACCAGGGACGGGGCACCTGCGTCAGATGAGGCCGGCCCCGGTGAGCCACTCCTTGGCGACGACGCTCGCGTCCTTCTTGTCCACGACGACCTGCTTGACCATGTCGGCGAGCGCTGTGGTGTCGAGCTTGGCCGACACGGCGTCGAGCGGCGCCTGGACCGATCCGGCGACGTCGTCGCGCACCAGCGGAACGACGTTGTCCGAGCCGAAGAGCAGCTCGGGGTCCTCGAGGACGACGAACCCGTTGGCGGCGATGGAGGGGTCGGTGCTGAAGATGTTGGCCGCCTTGACCTGGCCGTTCTTGAGCGCCTCGACGGTGGCCTGGCTGGCGAGCGGGCGGAACTCCTTCGGCTCGAGGTTGTAGACCTCCTTGAGACCGACGAGGCCCTGCTGTCGGGTGCGGAACTCGGCCGGCGCGGCGATCGACAGCTCGTCCTGGTGGGCGACGAGGTCGGGGATCGCCTTGAGGGACCACGCATCAGCGGTCTCCTTGGTCACGACCATGGAGTTCTTGTCCTCTGCCGTGGACTTCGCCAGGACGGTGAGGCCGCCGGGGAGCTTGCCCTTGAGTGCGTCGTAGACCTCGTCGGGGTTGGTCGCCGTGACCGTCTTGTCGAAGTAGTTCGTCAGGGAGCCGGTGTACTCCGGGAGGATGTCGACCTCCCCGCCCTCGATCGCCTTGAGGTAGGTCTCGCGGTTGCCGATGTTGAACTGGCGCTGCACCGTGACGCCCTTCGCCTCGAGCGCCTGCGCGTAGATCTCCCCGAGGAGCGCGGACTCGGGGAAGTCTGCTGAACCGATGGTCACCGATGAGGCGCCGCCCGTGCCGGCGCTCGTGCCGGCCGGCTGGCTGGGGGCGAGAGGATCCTCGGCGCTGCCACAGGCGGCGAGCGGAAGGACCGCGGCGGCGAGGAGTCCGGCGAGCAGGGTGCGCGTGCGAGGCATCTTCAGTCACTTCCGTTGGGGGAGACCGCGGGGCTGGTGCCACGTGGGGTGGAGCTGACGCCGGCTCGGAGGGAGCCGAGCCGGGCGACGTCGGTAGGTCCAACACGGGTGCGTCTGCCGGAGATTCCCGGCGAGACGAGGAAACGTTGGACGAGAGCCAGCGCGCCGTCGGTGAACAGCGCGAGCAGGGCCACGAGGACGGACCCCGCCACCATCTGGGACAGGTCCCGGGCGGCCAGCCCGTCGATGAGGTAGCGGCCCAGGCCGCCGAGGCTGATCGACGCCGCGATCGTCGCCGTGGCGATGACCTGCAGGGTGGCGGACCGCAGCCCGGAGAGGAGGAGCGGCATGGCGATGGGCAGCTCGACCTGGGCCAGGACCTGGGGACCACGCATGCCCATGCCGCGCGCTGCGTCCCGGGCGGCGGGGTCGACGCTCTCGACACCGGCGTAGCTGCCGGACAACAGCGGCGGGATGGCGAGGATGACGAGGACGATGATGCTCGGCAGCGTGAAGGCGAGGCTGCTCTGGATGAGTGGCCCGACGAGCATCGAGATGGCGAACAGGAGCCCGAGGCTCGGGACGGCGCGCAGCGCGTTGGCGCCGGTCACGAGCCAGCGCCCGCGCCCGGTGTGCCCGACCCAGGCCCCGAGCGGCACGGCGAGCACCACGGCGACGAGGACCGTGACCGCTGTGTACACCACGTGCTCACTGAGCCGCGCCGGCACGCCGTCGGGCCCGCTCCAGTGGGCTGGGTCCTGCAGCCAGGTGACCAGGTCGTCGATCATGACCTCGCCTCCGCCGCTCGAGCCCAGGGCGTGAGCAGGCGGGCGATCCCGTGGATGGCCAGGTCGAAGACGACGGCCAGCGCGACGCAGGCGATGATGCCGACCCACACCTCGGTGGCGAAACTGCGCGCATAGCCGTTGGTGAGGAAGTAGCCGAGCTGGTTGACGCCGATGAGCGAGGCCACGCTGACGATGCTGACGTTGCTCACGGCGGCGACGCGCAGGCCGGCCGCGAGCACCGGGACGGCGAGGGGCAGGTCGACGGCACGGAAGCGGGCGAAGCCGCCGTAGCCCATCGCCGTGGCGGCCGCCCGGGTGGACGGGTCGACGCTCGACAGCGCGTCCGCCACCGTTCGCGTCAGCAACGCCACGGTGTAGATCGTCATGGCGACGATGACGTTGACCGGGTCGAGGATGCCGCGTTTGAGGATGCTCGGCAGGAGGATGAACAGCGCCAGTGACGGGATCGTGTAGAGCAGGCCGGTGGCGCTCAGCAGGGGCCCCTTGAGCCACGCCTTGCGCGCGGCGAGCCAGCCGAGCGGCAGCGCGATGAGCAGCCCGAGCACCAAGGGGATCCCGGCGAGCCAGGCGTGTTGACCTGCGCGCGAGAGGATCTCGCCGAGGTGGTCGAGGGCCCAGCTCACGAGGCCGGAACCTCCTTGTGCTCACGACGGGCCTCGATGGCGGGCACCACCTGCGACGCGAGGATGGTGCCGAGGAAGCGGCCGTCACGGTCGGCGACGACACCGCGCCCGCTGGGGGAGCTGAGGGCCGCGTCGAGGAGCGCGCGGAGAGAGCCGTCGGACCGGGCGACGGTGCCGCCCCGGTGGAGGAGCGTGGCGTCGACGGTGGTCGTCACGGCGTCGGCCCGCACCCAGCCGACCGGGTCGCCGTCAGCGCCGAGGGCGAGTACCCAGGGCCGGCCGATCGCCCGCACCTCGTCGCCGGTCGCGCCGAGACGGGTCGTCGGCTCGGTGGTCAGGGCAATCTCCGGCGCGTCCTCGAAGGCGAGGGCCCGGTAGCCGCGGTCGCGCCCGACGAACTCGGCGACGAAGTCGTCGACCGGGTCGGCGAGGAGGCGAGCGGGCGTGTCGAGCTGGGCCAACACGCCGCCGACGCGCAGGACCGCCACTTGGTCGCCGAGCTTGATCGCCTCGTCGATGTCGTGCGTGACGAAGAGGATCGTCTTGCCGAGGTCGGACTGCAACCGGAGGAACTCGTTCTGCAGCTGCTCGCGCACGACCGGGTCGACGGCGGAGAAGGGCTCATCCATGAGCATGACGGGCGGGTCGGCAGCGAGCGCACGGGCGACGCCGACACGCTGCTGCTGCCCGCCGGACAGCTGGGCCGGGTAGCGCCGGGCGAGGCTGGGGTCCAGACCGACCCGCTCGATGAGCTCCATCGCCCGGGCTCGGGCGGTGCGCCGGTCGACACCGAGGAGGCGGGGCACGGTCGCGACGTTGTCGACGACGGTGCGGTGCGGGAAGAGCCCGGCATGCTGGATCACGTAGCCGATGTTGCGGCGCAGCTCGGCGACGTCGAGAGCGGCAGTGTCCCGACCGTCGATCGTGATGGTGCCGGACGTCGGCGTGATCATCCGGTTGACCATCCGCAGCGTCGTCGTCTTGCCGCAGCCCGACGGACCGACGAGGACGGTGATCCGGCCGGTGGGGGCCTCGAGCGTCAGGTTGTCCACAGCAACCGACCCCGCGGCATACGCCTTGGTCACGCCGTCGAAGCGGATCATGCGCCCCAACCTACCCATCCGGGGCGACACCGCCAGGGATCTGCGGGCGGGGTTCGCGTTCAGATGTCGAGGATGCCGCCGCCGCCGTGCACCGCTTGCGCGACGACCGCGCCGATCGGCCCGGACCGCGGCTCGGCCCAGCCCCCGAGCTCGCGGGCGAACGTCGATCCGACGATGTCCACGACGAGCGTGCTCCACAGACCGGCCCGCACGAGCATCGCGTGGTCGCCGCGCGCGACGCGGATCAGGGTCGCGTCACGCCCGTCGTCGAGCAGCCGCTCGACGATCCGGCGCGACGTGGACAGCGGCGTGATGATGTCTCGGTCACCGTGGATGAGGACGGTCTTCCGTCCGTCCCGAGGAACCGGGTCACCGCGCTCGATCCAGGGCGAGAGGCCGACGACGAGCCGCACGTTGCCATCGTCGGCGACCGTCAGGGCCGTACGCCCTCCCATGGAGTGGCCGACGAGCGCGATCGGCACGTCGGGGTAGTCGGCGCGGATCTGCGCCAGCGCCCACCGGGCGTCCTCCACCGGTGACGCCTCGGCGCCGTTCCAGCCGCGGTATCGGAACCGCAGCCGGGCCACGGCGAGGGGACCGGGGACCTTCCGCAGGGCCCGGGCGAACGGCACGAGCCGGGCCACGTTGTGCGACCACGGGTGGTTCGGCTCGCGCCCGTCGACCGCTCCCCCGTGCAGGACGAGGGCGACCGCCCCGGCACGCGCGGGCCGCGCGTCCCACGCCAAGGAGGCGAGCGGCATACGGCCTGGTGTCGGGACGGCGCTCACACCCGGGTGCGGTGGAAGTTCTGGAAGGAGCGGGAGGCGGTGGGCCCGCGCTGACCTTGGTAGTGCGAGCCGTACACGCCTGACCCGTAAGGGTTCTCGGCTGGCGAGCTGAGCCGGAAGAACGCGAGCTGCCCGATCTTCATCCCCGGGTAGAGCATGATCGGCAGGGTCGCCACATTGGACAGCTCGAGCGTCACGTGGCCGGAGAAGCCGGGGTCGACGAAGCCCGCCGTGGCGTGCGTCAGCAGCCCGAGCCGGCCGAGCGAGGACTTGCCCTCGACGCGCGCGGCGAGGTCGTCGGGGAGGGTGACCGTCTCCCACGTCGACCCGAGCACGAACTCACCCGGGTGCAGGACGAAGCCGTCCTCGTCCGACCCGACCTCGACGAGGCGTGTCAGGTCGGGCTGCTCCTGAGCAGGGTCGATGTAGGGGTACTTGTGGTTGTCGAAGAGCCGGAAGTACTTGTCGAGTCGCACGTCGATGCTCGAGGGCTGGATCATCGCCGGGTCCCACGGGTCGAGCACGACCCGCCCGCCGTCGACCTCGGCCCGGATGTCCTTGTCTGAGAGCAGCACGTAGGGAGGCTACCGCGCGCAGTGCCGTTGACCGGCGTCGATGTCGTATGCCGCCCAGCTCGCTCCCAGCCCTTTCCGCGGTCTCCGGGTCGGCCTAGGTTGGGCGACATGACGGGACAGGGGTTCGGCGGGGACGGCGAGGTCCTCGAGTTCATGCGACAGCTCCAAGGGGTGCTCCGGCGGATGGACCTCGAGCTCGGCCCCCCGGACTCGGGAGGCACGCCCTTGGTCGAGGTCCTGACTGCGCACCTCGGGATGGCCGCAGAAGGGCTCGCCGTCGTCACCGAGGAGGTCCCGCAGCACCGGCTCGTCGACGCCGACATCGCCCTGGAGGAGCTGGCGCAGCCCGACCCCGGGGCGCAGCTCATCGGGATCGGTGGCGGGGACATGCGCCACCACTTCACGCTCGGCGACCTGCTCCAGAGCGGGCAGCACGGGCCGGGCCGGGTCCCCGTGGGGCAGGTCGACTACCTCCGGCTGGACACGGGGCCGCGCCCGGAGGACACGAGACAGGTGATCAGCTCGGGGATCCGCCTCTTCCGCCACGACGAGTTGCCGGTCGCCGTTCGGATCCTGGGTCGCAACCCGCACGTCGGTCGCGAGGCCGCGGTCCTCGAGGTCCTGGCTCCGGAGCGCGAGCGGGCGGAGCGGCTCGTGGCTCGCCTGCGCGCGCTGATGGACGAGCGCAGCATCCTGCGTGGCCAGGTGATCACCCTTGCCGCTGACCCGTACGGTCCGGGACTGGCCGGGGCCACCTTCCTCGAGCGTCCCGACCTCACCGCGGCCGACATCGTCCTCCCGACGGGGACGCTCGACCGCATCGAGCACCACGTCGTCGGCATCGGGCGGCAGCGCGCTCGGCTCCAGCGGCACGGGCAGCACCTCAAGCGCGGGGTCCTGCTCTACGGGCCGCCCGGGACCGGCAAGACGCACACGGTTCGCTACCTGCTCAGCGTCACTCCCGGAACGACGGCAGTGCTGCTGAGCGGTGGGGCCCTCCAGCACATCCACGCCGCCGCCAAGATCGCCCGGGCGCACCAGCCGGCCATCGTCGTCCTCGAGGACGTCGACCTCGTCGCGGAGGACCGGTCCTTCACGATGGGGCCCCAGCCCCTCCTCTTCGAGGTGCTCGACGCCCTCGACGGCCTCGACTCCGACGCCGACGTCGCCTTCCTCCTCACGACCAACCGGGTCGCTGACCTGGAGGTGGCGCTGGCCCAGCGGCCAGGGCGGGTCGATCTCGCCGCGCAGATCCCGCTGCCCGATCTCGACGGCCGGGCCGCTCTGCTGCGGCTCTACGGCGGCCATCTCTTCGGCGACGCTGCGCTGGCCACGGCTGCCGAGCGCAGCGAGGGCACGACGGCGAGCTTCGCCAAGGAGCTGGTGCGGCGCGCGGTGCTCGGCGCCGCGCTCGCAGAGAAGGACCCGGGGGACTCGCACCTGCGCGACGCCTTGGACGCCCTGCTGTCCGACTCGGAGGTGCTGACGCGCAGCCTGCTTGGCGTCCGCGCCGAGCATGATGGCGAGGGGATGCCTGACGAGCTCGGTGACGACCCTCGCTTCGCCCCGGGTCCGATGCCGGGCCGAGCCTCAGGCCGTGGCTGGTTCGCCTACCGGCCTCGCCCCTGACCTCGTCAGCTCCACCAGACGCCGACGTAGTGGTACCCCTCCGGGATGGCCGGTGCGTCGACGAGCCAGTCGAGGCTGGAGGCCGGCCCCCCACTCGGGTCGACCTCCACCTCCAGGAGCAACGCGTCGACCTCGTCCGGCATGAGGGTCGTGATGACGGCGGCACCACTCGCGTACGGCCACTCGTCGTCCGGGTAGGTCCCGAACTCGAGCTGGTCCAGCTCGACGCGCACGTCGTGGACGTCAGGGTGCCCGCGCAGCTCGACGAGGGCGCGGCGGACGTCGCCGAGGGTCAGGTCCTCGGACCGGTTCGGGGCGATGCACCACTCGCAGTCGTTGCCGTCGAAGAACTGCTCGAGCGTGACGGCCACCTGGGTCTCGTGGCCGCCCCGCTCCCGGACATGCGTGATCAGGGCGTCCTGCTTGACGAGATCCATGCGGTGGAGGGTCCTTCGGTGGAGCGGCACAGCGTCGGCTACACTGACGCCGCGTGCCGCCGACACCTCGGTGCGGCGGCTTCGCGAGCGTAGCTCAATGGTAGAGCGCCAGCTTCCCAAGCTGGATACGCGGGTTCGATTCCCGTCGCTCGCTCCAGCGCAAAGCCGCAGGTCAGGACGCATGTCCGGGCCTGCGGCTTTGTCGTTCGTGGGCCTCGAAGCGGTCCGCGTGCAACGAACGTGCAATTAGGGGTCGCCGTTGCCCGCGCGTTTGGCCTCTTCGCGGTGGGCTGTGACGAGGGCGTCGAGGCGGTTCGCGAGCTCGCGCGACCTGGACTCGGTCGCGTGCTGGTAGATCAGCGCGGCCCGCATCGTGGAGTGGCCCATCCGGTGCATGAGCTCACGGGTCGAGGCTCCCGACTGCGCCACGAGGTGGTTCCCCGTGTGCCGCAGATCGTGGAAGTGGAAACCCTTCGGGAGGCCGGCCGCCGCGAGAGCATCGGTCCAGCCGACGTTGGCCCGCCAGTTGCCACGGCGAGGGGTCGCACCGCGCTCCCCCGTGAAGACGAGGGAGTCGGGGCCGGCTGGCACGCGCGCCAGGTGCCCTCGCAGCTCGTCCGCGAGGACGGCCGGGATCGTCACGATGCGCACGCTGTTGTTCTTCGGAGGCGCTGGCTCGAGGATGCCGCCTCGCTCGATGAGGCTGCGTTGGACGAAGATGAGCCCCGAGTCCAGGTCGACGTCCCGGCGTCGAAGGGCGATCAGCTCGCCCCAGCGCATGCTCGTCAGCGCCGCAGTGAGGACGAAGGCCCGATACTGCGACCCGACCGCATCGGCCAGCGCGAAGACCTGGGCGACAGTCGCGACCGGCCGTTCGGGTGCTCGCTCCTGATCGGCCCCTTTGAGACGGCAAGGGTTGCGGCTGATCCGGCCATCGTCGACAGCGGTGTTGAGGATCGCCCGGAGGAGTCTGTACGCCTTGGCCGCGGTGACCTCGGAGCGGTCCGAGCGGAGCAGCTCGGCACGCCACGCACGGATGCGTTCGGTGGTGAGCGCGCCGAGAGTGACCGAGCCGAGGAAGGGCCGAATGTGCAGCCGGTTGAGACCCTCGTAGAGGTCCCGCGTCCTGGGGCTCAGCCGATGCTCCCGGATCCACTTGGTCGCATAGGAGTCGAGGGGCACGCGGCCGAGGTCCGGATCGAGCCATTCCCCGCGGAGCAGCTCGGACTGCCGAACGGTCAGCCAGGCGTGGGCGTCCGCCTTGGTGCGGAAGGTGCTCGGTGCGGTGCGACGGAGGCCATCCATCCCCAAGTAGCTCGCCTGCCAGCGGCCGGAGGGCAGTTGGCGCACTGCCCCGAAGTCACGGCGCTTGCGGGCTTTCGCCATCAGTCAAGCCGTCCGATGACGCGCACGACCGGCTCGACGACACCGGCCGCGACGAACTCCACCAAGGCTGACTCGGGGATGCGGACGTGCCGGCCCACCTTGACGAAGCGGATCCGCCGCTGGGCGATCAGACGGCGAGGGAATCGGGGCGACGTGCCGAGCAGTTCGGCTGCCTCGTCGAGCTTCAACAAGCGTTCCATGCTTCCTCCTGGTCGAGTTGCGCCGCCCCGAGAGCGACCGGTGTGGGGGTTGCCGAACTGCTGTCCACAGGTGGTGAGCCACGTTCTGCCGCGAGGACCTTCGCCTGCTCGTACTGGACGCGCCATCGCTGGGCTTGCCGTAGCGACTGCGCGATGACGGTGGTGTAGTCCCGCTCCGGGACGGGCACGTCCTCCCACACGAAGCGGGGCTGACCGTCCGAATCGAGGACGTCGGCGGCCATCCGGTCCGCTTCGGGTGCGTCGATGCCGGCCTCCTGGAGGACCTCGCGGACGACGGCGGCGCGGTCGGCGCGGTGCTGGCCGAGGGTCTTGCCGGACCACTGACGGGAGACCAGGACGCGGCGGCCGCCGAGGCCGAGGTGCTCCCGGTCGTGTGCCTTGCTGCTGCACTGTCCGGGGATGAGGCCGGGGCCGGCGTCCTTGGGTTGGATGCCGTAGCGGAGCCAGTTGGCGCAGGCCGGTGAGCAGGGCAGCCAGCGGACCTCGCGATGCAGGCGGTCGATATGCCGCTCGTACGCGACCACTCCCGGGTCGACGTCGTCGTCGTCTTCGCGCGGGGTGGCGTAGGTGTCGGCGATGGACTTGGTCAGGTACTTGCACAGGTAGCGCACGGCCCGGTCGGAGTCGGGGGTGCCGCCGAGCAGGCCCTTGATGTCGACCTGGGCGCCCAACCGGAGGATGTGCATCGGCTCGCGGTCTTCGTCCTGGTCGAGCTCGTCGAGGGCCTCGTCCCAGGTCGGGAGGGCGGCTCCGGTGTCGGGGTCGAGGTAGCCGCCGAGGTCTTCGTGCCAGCCGGGCAGGTAGTCGCCCTCGTAGACGATGTGGTCGATGGGTGGCCACCAGATCGCGGCGTAGGTGGCTTTGGCGACGGCCTTGATCGTCGCGCGGGGGATGGCTCCGCGGAGGGCGGCGTGCAGGTGTGGGGCGAGGCGGCGTTGGGGTTCGACGGCGGCGAAGTACTGGACCTTGTAGCCGGCCGCTCTGCGGAGGTTCTGCCAAAACCGGTCCACCAGGCGCGGGAAGAGCAGGGCGTCGAGGGCGGCGCGGCGGTAGTCGTACTTGCGCGGGTTGCGGGGGATGCCGGTTCCGGGGATGACCTTCCCGTACGAGGGCAGGGTGATCGTGAGGAACATCGAGGGGCGGTAGGTCTTGCCGGTCTTGTCGTCGGTGTAGGCCTTGCCGATGGTGCGGTCCTCGACGGGCAGGACGGGCAGGTCGGGGAAGCCGGGAAGGTGGCGGGTCGAGCGCACCCTGCGTGGCTTCTCGACCGACTCCTCCCCATCCTCGTCCGCGTTGTCCTGGTCGTCCTCGAGGTCGACGTCCGGATCCTCCCCATCGGTATCGGTGTGGCGGGGTGGGTCCTCGGTGAGGTGCCAGCCTTCGCGGCACTGTTGCATTCGGACGCGGCGTGCTTTCTCGGCGCAGGAGGGGCAGACCTTCTCCCTGGTCGAGCCGCAGGGCAGCGGGATCGTGGTGACGGTGCCGGTGAGCCGGTCGGTGACCTTGCGCAGCAGTGGCCGGATACAGACACCGGCGCTGGAGGCTGCGGCGACGGCCATGTCGGTGGTGACGCCAAGGTCGATGCTCACGCCGCACCCCCAAGCTCCACGTCCGCGGATGCGCCTCGATCGTGAATGCGCACGAGAGCCGGCGCGTTCGGGTCGCGGTACCGGCCCGCCCAGAACCCCGCCGTGACCCGGAGCCGCTCGGCCTGCGCGGCACACTCGCTCCGGACGGGGCAGGCGTGGCAGCTGCGGGTCATCGCGGCGAGCTGCCCGAGGGTCGCCTCGAACCACTCACTGGTCCAGGGCAGGTCCGGCCGCTGCACGACGCACGCCGCAAGGTCGATCCACGCGTTCCCCCGAGCCATGATCACGCCGCCTCAGGCCCGAGGCCGTCCGCGCTGGCGGCAGCCGTCGTCGGACGAGACTGCCGGTTGCGCGGCCTGCGCGGCGCACGGGGCTTGCGCCCGGTCGGGAAGTCCTGGACCTGCGCACTTCCAGACTCCTCGCGAGGCGCGACCTCCTCATTCCCCATCGGTGCAGCTGGGGCAGCGGCTGGCGACGGGGTGGCGGTGTCCTCGACGACGAGGGCCGGGTAGGTGGCGGCGGCGTGGCGGACGAGCTCGTCGGGCCAGTAGTCAGCGCGGACCCGGTCGAGCGTGCCGTCCTCCTCCACAATCCACGCCGACCCGGGAGCCGAGGGCGAGAGTCGGTGGGCCGGTGCCAATGCCGCGGTGCCGTCGCCGAGGACCATCCGGGTCTCCTCAGGGGAGCGGAGCCGGAGGGCGATGGTCTGGGTGAACAGGCCCCGCATGCCGACGACCTCCTTGCGCGGATCCTGCACGCATGCCAGGACGACGACCCCGAGGGCGCGGCCCTGGGTGAGCACCTCGGACAGCAGGCGCGAGGCTTCCCGCTTCGTGTCTGGGTCGGCGTACGCGGTGAGGGCCGCGAGCTCGTCGATGACCAGGACGTGCAGCGGGTCCCCCGGACGCGGGACATGCAAACGCCTGACGCCAGCCATGGCGCGTCCGCGTTCCTCGACCACGGCCAGCAGCCGGCGCAAGGTGGCGATGGCGTCGGTCGGGGTGATCGCGACCGTGGTGAACAGCGCCCGGCCCATCATGACCTCGACGCCGCGCTTGAGGTCGACACCCCAGAGACGGACGAGGTCGGCGCGGACAGCCGGGGCGAGGCCACCGCAGACACCCCACAGCATCGAGCCCTTCCCGGAGCCGGAACAGCCCACGACGAGGGTGTGCCGGCCCCTGACCTGCAGCGCCCAGGCGGTGCCGTCCTGGCGACGACCGAGGGTGACCGTGTCGACGGACAGGTCATGCCCGAGCGGTGCCGGAACCTCCCCCTCGGCCGGGTGGGCGAGAGCCTCCCGCATCACCAGGTCGACGTCCAACACCGAG
>Ga0209347_1000974_pt1 | contig 55384 bp, 55 predicted proteins | sample AutmiccommuBRH23_FD_187382 | JGI IMG/M metagenome (GOLD analysis project Ga0209347, IMG submission 187382) | Deep subsurface microbial communities from Mt. Terri, Switzerland - Autotrophic microbial communities BRH/23 (SPAdes) (version 2) | ecosystem: Environmental > Aquatic > Deep subsurface >... | reverse complement strand
CCCGCGCCATCACCATCCGGATCATCGGCTACCACCCCGCCCTGGACCGATTCCTCAGCGCCCACACCACCATCGAACGCACCCGCTACGGCTGACACCGCCTCGCCCCCTTCACTTTTTTTGTTATGACCATCGACCATTTCCAGAACGTTTACCCGAGAACCATCTGGGACAGGGACCTCACCTGGATAGCTGGCGAACGCCCGACGCCGCACGAGTTCTTCGACTACCAGGTCTTGCTCGGCTTTCTTGCATCCCGCGCGGGGCTTTTACGCTTGGGCGTCGGGGTCACCGAGCCAATCCGGCGGCATCCCGTCCTGATTGCACAGGCGATGATGACGCTGTCGCACCTGACCAAGCGCGCACCCATCCTCGGCATCGGGGCCGGCGAGCGGATGAATCTCGGCCCATACGGACTGGACTCCTCCGAACCGGTCACCCGCCTGGAAGAGACCCTGCAGATCATCCGCCCATGTTTCTCGGCACCAATCACCTTCTCCGGTAAACATTTCCAGCTCGACGCAGCGACGATGGATCTCGAAGCCCCGCGCGGCAGGATGCCGGAGATCTGGATCGGCCTGGTCTCTCGACGCGCGGCCCTCTACGCATTCCGGGCCATCGGCCGGATCGCCCGCTCACTGCCCGGACGGCACCGCCTCATGGGTCACATCGACACCACCAACGCAGTACTGGAGCGCTCACGATGACCGCGGATCCCTTGTGACACAGGCATAATGTACGGCAGCTCAATGCCTTCCGTGGCTCTTGGATGAGGTCTCGAACGATCTTGGACAAACCTTGGATTGCTGTTGGATCGTCGTTGCCCGGCTCAAATCTAAGGTGAAGCCATGAGATCAAGCGTGGCTGTGGTTGTGTTGTCCGCGTCGGCGAAACGGGCTGGGCGGTGAACCAGCTGTTTGGACTGCCGGCCCATCCTCTGTTTGCTCACCTGACGGTGGTTGCGATTCCGATAGCCGCCCTGCTGGCTGTCGTTGTCGCGGTATTCCCCCGGGTTCCGCGGCTCGTCAAGATCACCACGCTGGCGCTGGGCGGGTTGTCGGTTGTGTTGGTGCCGTTGATGGAGTCGTCCGGCGAGGCGCTCGAGGAGCGCGTGACGGAGACCGCAGCGGTGGAATATCACACCGAGATCGGCGAAACACTGCTGCCGTGGGTCGTCGGGCTGTTCGTTGTGATCGTGGCCATTCTGGCGGCCGATTGGTGGCTACGCCGACCGGTATCGAATGGCCCCGGAAGCCAGGCTGCGCCCCGCCGTCATGCCGTCAGTGGCCGGATTCTGGCCATTGGTGTGGCGGTCGTGACGATTGCGGTGGCGACGGGAACGCTCGTACAGACGGTGCGCATCGGCCACAGCGGCGCGCAGGCCACCTGGTCCACTCCAGGCGTAAACCAGGTTGGCCCCGGCGAGCAAGACGAGGACTGACACCCAGATCCGTGACCAGCTCCCCGCGTCGCACCTGTCGAGTCACGTTCAGATTGCGTCAACCTCATTCAGATCCCGTCTATCTCAGGAGTGATGTAATGCGTTATACACATTGGTCGTTGAAAGCGGCGGCCGCGGCGGCGTTGAGCGTAGCGATCGTCGGGTGCGAGAGTCAGACCCCGCGGCCAGCGGACTCGCCGCTTGCCGATTCCACGCGCGCTAACGCGTTGTCGGCGATGCATGGTGAGGCGCTCGCACATGCGAAATACCTGGCCTACGCCACTGCTGCTCAGCAGTCGGGTCGAGCCCAGGCAGCACAAGCGTTCACGAGCGCCGCCCAGACCGAGCTCTCGGATCATTTCGCCGCCGAAGCCGACTTGATCGGGTTCGGCGGTGACACAGCCGACAGCCTGCGTGATGCCATCAGCGGCGAGACCGGCGAAACCGACACGATGTATCCGGAGTTCGCCAAGCAGGCCGCGGCCGACAACGACCCGGCCGCGGCGGCGTTGTTCACCGAGATCGGCGCCGATGAGGCCACTCACGCCAAGGACTTCACGACCGCGCTGACCACGGTCACCAATCCCGGCGCTGCTGGCGCTGTGCCGGGGGGTGCGACGGCCGCTCCGGTGGCCATTACAGCCGGCCCCCCGCGCTCCTCGGGGACCACGCTGGCGAATCTGCGCACGGCGATGCAGGGTGAGGCGTTCGCCTACGCCAAGTACATGCGCTACGCCGATCAGGCCCGCCGCGGCGGCAACGCACCCGTCGCGCAATTGCTCACGGACACCGCCAATGTCGAGTTGAACGAGCACTTCGCCGAGCTGGCGACGCTGGCCGGGCTGGTGTCTCCTGACACCAACGCCAACCTCACCGATGCGATCACTGGTGAGCAGCACGAAGCCGACGTGATGTACCCCGACTACGCGGGGCAGGCCGATCAGGCCGGAAACCCGCAGGCCGCCAGCCTGTTTCGAGAGATCGGCAGCGACGAGCAGGCACATCAACAGGCGTTCGAGACAGCGCGCACGACAGCCTGACGTCAGCCATTTTCCCTAGTGATGGGTACGGCTGCGAGCAAACCGTATGCGTGCATCGAGCCCGCAGGTGCCTCCGGTGAGCGTGCGCGGCGTCAACTCCGCGGCGGCGCCGCTCACGCGGGCGAGCCGGGCCACGATAGCAAGACCCAGCCCGCTGCCACCGGTGTCGCTGCTACCGCGCCAGAACCGGTCGAACGCTCGCGCGCAGTCCTCGACCGACATTCCCGGACCCCCGTCGCGCACATGCAGGTCGACAAAATCGGCATCCAAAGCCGGTGCCACGGCCACCTCGATGGTGCTGCCGGGTGGTGACACCGCCAACGCGTTGTCGATGAGATTGTCGATGATCTGTTCGGCCGCCCCGGGCACGGCCAACGCCGGGGCGGTCGGCGGTGTCGCCACGGCTATCCGCACGTCGGATTCGTCGGCGAGAGGCTGCCATTGGTCGGCCCGTGCGCGCGCCGTCTCGGCGAGATCGATCTCCTCCGGGGTGATCCCGGCTTCGGCCCGGCTGAGCATCAACAAGCCATCGATGATGCGCTGCAGGCGAAATGCTTCCTCTTGGGCCGACGCAAGCGTGTCGCGCGCGGCCTCGGGATCGGTGTCGACGAGATCGGCGGCGCTGTCCAGACGCAATCGCAGTGCCGTCAACGGTGTGCGCAATTGGTGGGAGGCGTCGCCGGCGAACGCGCGCTGTTGGCGAAGCAGGTCTTCGAGCCGATCGGCCATCCTGTTGACCGAGTGTGCCAGGCTGCGGATTTCCGGTGCGCCGCCGGCGACGGGCGTCCGCGCGTCCAGCCGTCCTTCGGCCAGCAGTTCGGTGGTGCTGCGCAACTGTCGCAGCCGGCGCGTGACCGTGCTGGCCATGACATAGGCCACCGCGCCGGCCAGCAGCACCGTGATCCCCGCGACCAGCCACAGCATGCGCAGTTGACCGCGAACCTGATCGGTCACCACCTGCGCAGGGTAGGTCAGCCGCACCGCCCCGATAACCCGGTCACCGCTGACCACCGGAACTGCCACGTAGAGCAGATCAGTGCTGAGGCTGACCGAATGGCGTTGCCCCGTAGAGATTTCGCCCGACAGTGCCGCGGCGATCTCGGGACGGGATCGATAGGAGGATCCGGTGGCGGACTGGTCATCGTCGGACGTCGTGATGGCGACACCGGCGGAGTCGACGATGACCACCCTGGCTCCGCTGGTCTGGCGGTAGCGGTGTACGTCGGCCACCATTCGCGAGTCTGGCTCTGTTGCCGCTTCGAGAATGTCCTCGGTGCGGCCTGCGAGCAGGAACGCGTCGCGCTCCAGCGCGGTGATGATCCGTTCGCGTTCGACACGCTGGAGGTAGTTGCCGAGCGGGATGTCCTGCACGACCACGACGAGGAGCGTGACGGCCATGAATGCGGCCATCAGTCGCCACTTCAAGCGGGGACCCCGATGCGAAAGCCGACGCCGCGAACCGCCTCGATCCACCGCGGATCCCCGAGCTTCTTGCGGATGGCCGCCACGTGTGCATCGAGGGTCTTGGTGGTGCCATACCAGTTCGCACCCCACACCTGATGCAGGATGTCGGATCGTCGGTAGACCGCCCCCGGGTCCTCGGTGAGATAACAGAGCAGATCGAACTCCTTCGGCGTCAGGTGCACCTCACGCTCGTCGAGGTGGACGCGCTGGGTGCGACGGTCGATACTGAGCGCGCCGATCGAGCGAATGATCGCCAACCGATTAGCGTTGCCGCCGTCGCGGGTGACGACGCGTCGGCTGACGGCACGGATGCGTGCCACCAGTTCGTGCATTCCGAACGGCTTGACCACGTAATCGTCGGCACCCATCTCCAGCGCCAGCACCCTGTCGATCTCCTCGCCGCGGGCGCTGACGACGATGATCGGCACCTGTGAGCCTGCCCGGATGGCCCGACAGACATCGGTGCCGTCCATGTCGGGCAGCCCCAAATCCAGCAGCACGAAGTCCGGCGCGGTCGCCGTCACGGCATCGATGGCCTCGGCGCCAGTGGCGACGTGATGGGCGCCGAACCCGGCTCGGGTCAGGCCGTCGCACACACCGGCGGCCACCGATTCGTCGTCTTCGACCACAAGAACCTGCACATGGAGAATTATGGGCTCGCAAGGGACCGACCGGGGTATCCCGGCGTCGTGCTCAACGAGTGCTAGCGCGATCTTGGATGTTTCTTGGATTTCACCCCGACCATACTTGACCGGCGCGAATCTACCGTGAAGTCATGAGATCGAAAGTGGCGGTGATCGTCTCACTGCTGTTCGTCCTGGGCATCGGAGCGGCCGCGTTGGCGGTGAACACCAGGATTCTGGAAACCTCGCCCCAGCCAGATGTTGGCCGCGCCAACGATGTGTTCGCCCCTACTAGCGCGCCCATCGTGGCGCCGATCCCGGCAACTGGCGGGCCCGCCGTCGCACCGCCAGCGGTCGCACCACCACCGGCGGTGCCCGCCTTCACGCCCCCGGCGGTGCCTACAGCACCACCACGCACCGGGTCACCTCCGCGTAGGGACGATGACGGTTTCCGTGAGGACCGGGACGACGACCCTTCGCGCGATGATCGCGACGAGTCGGAAGGGCCCGAACATGATTCCGACGACTGATCCCCGCCCCCCACAGCCGCCCGCGCGACGGTCCAAGATTGCCGCCGGGACAGTGTCGGCCGGGGCGTTAGTCGCCATCGTCACCGGCATGGCAGCTGCCGCACATGACGGGCCGGCCACACCGACCAACAGCGCGGGCAGCAGTGTCGGCTCGACGATGACCGAGACCTTCCCGTCCGCCGAGCCGGGGACACCTGCCGCGATCCCGTCCGCCGAGCCGGGGACACCTGCCCCGGTTGCGGTTCCGGTGCCTGCGCGCGCGCCGGCGCTCGGCACGCCGACTGTGCCGGATGGGGTGTCGAGAGCGTCAGGTGGCTGAGACCGAAGTGCCGCCGCTGCAGGCGGATCGACGACCCGCGATGGGCGGCACCGCCGCGGTCACCCTCGTCGGGGGAACACCCACGCTTCTCGACAGCTGCTTCCGGTTGGTGCACGACCTCGAACAGGCCTGGAGCCGTTTCCTCGAGGGCAGCGACGTGTGGCGGCTGAACTGGTCGCAGGGGCTACCTGTTCGGGTTCGCCCGTGCACCGCCCGGCTGGTGAGGGAGCTGATCGATGCGTGGGCACTGACCGGTGGCGATTTCGACCCGACCGTTTTGCCGCGGCTGGTGGCCGGTGGCTACGCAACGAGTCGCGTTGATGCGTCCCGGCGGACGGCATTGCCCGACACCGCGGTGTGGCCGGGCGCGATCGCTGGCATCGAGGTGGCAGGGTCAGACATCCGGCTTCCTCTGGGTACCACCCTCGATCCCGGGGGGCTCGGCAAGGGGCTGGCCGCCGGCATGGTCGCCGAGCTCGCGCTTAACCGCGGCGCCCAAGGTGTGCTGGCCGAAGTGGGTGGCGACGTTGTGGTCGCCGGGCGGGCACCCGACGGCGATGCCTGGACCATCGGCATCGAAAACCCGCACACCCCAAACGAACTGCTAACCACTATTCGGCTCAGCAGCGGAGCCGTCGCCACCTCGAGCCGGCTGGTACAGACCTGGGTCGGCGCCGACGGTCCCGCGCATCACCTGATCGACCCGGCCACCGGCCGCAGCGCCGCCACGTCCACGGTGACCTCGACCGTCATCGCCGGCACCGGCGCCAGAGCCGAGGCACTGACGAAACTGGCCTTCCTCCGCGCGCCCGAGCCGCTGCTTGCATGGCTGCCCGGAATCGGCGCCGCCGCACTGATCGTGGACACCGAGCACCGGCAGCGGTGCTCGGCGAACTGGGCGGAGTTCACATGATCGATCCGCATCTGTGGTGGTATGTCGCGCGCGCCAGCGGCCTGGTGGCCTGGGCGGCGCTCACCGGCTCGGTGCTGTGGGGCGTGCTTCTGGCCACCCGGGTGCTGAGATCCATCGACAACCCCGCGTGGCTGCAGGACCTGCACCGTTGGCTTGGCGGGACGGCCCTGACCATGACGGGGCTGCACATGGTCTCCCTCATGCTCGACAGCTGGGCACACTTCGCACCGACGGACCTTTTCGTCCCGCTCGCCGCGGATTACCGACCCTGGCCGGTCGCCCTGGGTATCATTGCGTTCTACCTGCTCGTCGCGGTCTACGCGTCCTCACTGCTGCGGGCGAGGATGCCCCGTCGGTTCTGGAAGGCGCTGCACTACGGCAGCTACGCGGCGGTGGTGCTGGTGTCCTTCCACGCGGGCTGGTCCGGCAGCGACGTCGGCGCGTGGGGTTATCGGCTGGTTGCCTTCGCACTGCTGGGCCTGACCACGGCGGCCGTGCTGGTGCGGATCCTGGCTTCCGGGGGCGCCGGGACCGTTCCGGCGTCGCCGCGCCCGCCGGCGCCGCGGACGATGATCGTGACGGCGGCGTACCCGTTAGCCCGCGACGTGCTGGGCATCGACATGTCATCCGCCAACGGGACGGATCTGCCGATATGGACGCCGGGTGCCCACGTGACGGTGCACCTGCCCAACGGGTTGCGGCGCTGCTACTCGCTCTGCGGCGACCCCGCCGACCGGAGTCGATACCGGATCGCAGTGCACCGGGCGCCGGATTCCCGCGGCGGCAGCGAATGGCTGCACACCGCGGCGGCCCCCGGCATGAACTTGGATGTGTCCGGCCCGGACAACCATTTCGTGCTCGAGCCTGCCCGGGAATATTTGTTCCTGGCCGGCGGTATCGGCATCACCCCCATCAAGGCGATGGTCGAATCGCTTCCCGCGCACCGATATTGGCGGTTGGTCTACATCGGCTACAGCAGGGCGACCATGGCGTTCTGCGACGAATTGGAGCGCCGCTGGCCGGGTAACGTGTCCGTGAACGCCCGCGACGAATTCGGCGTCCGGCCGGACCTCGCGCGAATCCTCGCCGGCACCACCGCCGCCGTGTACTGCTGCGGACCCGAGTCGATGACCGAAGCGGTCAGCGGGCTTGTGCCGCCCTCGCAGCTGCATGCCGAAAGATTCGCCTCCGCAGATCAATCGACGGAACGTCCGCGCCGCCCATTTGACGTGACCTGCAGCCGCAGCGGCACAGACGTACATGTTCCGGCGAACCGGTCGCTTCTCGAGGCGCTCGAGCGAGCCCACGTACCCGTCTACTCCTCATGCCGCGAAGGCGTCTGCGGCGCATGCGAAATCCGAGTCCTCGCCGGCCGCGCCGACCACATGGATTCCATTGCGCGCAACCAGGATAAGGACACGGCAGCCATCATGTACCCCTGTGTCTCCCGCGCACACACTCCTACCTTGACGCTCGACGTCTAATGCTGCACCGCTTCGCTGTGGGCGGCTCGTTCTGCCCGTCGGTTGCCAGCCGCCGTACCTTTGCCCAACTGTGGACGATGTTGGTCGGCGCCAGCCGATACCTCAGTCCGGTGACGATTCCCACTTGCAGCTGCTTGTGGATCGTCGCCCCGTGGAAGCGACACGGGATGCCGACGCCACGCAGCAGCGCCATCAGGCGATGTTGGACAGCTCGCCCGCGGGGCGACGGACCTCCTTGACGTTCAGGCCCCGCGGACTTGGGTGCGCCGAAAATGTCGGCCTCCAGTGCGGGCAGCCGCAGCATGTTGCCGCGGCTGGTGGCCGGCGCCCATTCCCGCCGCCTGTAACGTGCCCAGCTCCCCCGGCACGCTCGCGGACATTGGCCGACATCGCGGGGGCTGCCGCGCTCTGTTAGAGATCGAGGATTTGTTTCCGTCCGGGAAGGGGCGGCCTTCGATTCCGGCGTCGGTGATGGCGTCGATCGTGGTGTTGCAGACGTTGCACGATCTGTCGGACCGTGAGACCGCTGAGGCGGCCCGCTGCGATCTACGGTGAAAGATCGCGGCGAATGGCGTTGGATCACAATGGTTTCGACCCGACAATGTTGGTGTATTGGCGGAAACGGTTGGCCAAGTCGGATCGGCCGCATCGGATCAACGAGGCGGTGCGGCAGGGTCGTCGAGGAGACCGGGATCCTGGGTGGCCGCCGCAAACGCGCGGTGGATTCGACCATGCTGGCCGACGCGGTCGCCACCCAGGACACCATCACCCAGCTGATCGCGGCGATCCGGCGGGTCGGGCGGTCGGTGCCCGGTGGTGCCGAGGCGATTACGGCGGTGTGCACCGGGCACAATTACAGCCGGCCCGGTAAGCCGACGATCGACTGGGACGAGCCCGGCGCGAAGGACGCGTTGGTCTCGGTGCTGGTCAACGATGCGAATGCGCTGCTGGAGGTGCTCGCCGAGGTCGATCAGGACGAGTGGAGGAGTCGGCGCGGGCGGCACTGGCGCTGCTGGCGTTGGTAGCGGGGCAGGACGTCGAGCCTGCGGAGGGATCCGATGGCACCGACGGGCGGTGGCGCATCGCCCGCAGGGTCGCCCCCGACCGGGTGATCTCCACGGTGGACCAAGACGCCCGGCATACCCGTAAGTCCCCCGAGGCGCGCCGGGACGGGTACCGGGCGCACGTGGCCGCGGAGCCGGAGACCGGGATCATCACCGACGAGGCGCTGACCAAGGCCACCGGTACCGAGAACTCCGATCCGGGTGTGGCGGAGAAGTTCCTGGCCGCCGACGAGACAGCCGCCGACGAGGATGGGGGCGGCGAGGGCGCCACACGGGAGTGGTACGGCGATTCCGCTTACGGCACAGGGGATCTGCGTGGCGCGATCGACGACGCCGGGCACCAGGCGGTGATCAAACCCAAACCGCTGGCCGCGCCCGTGGAAGGCGGGTTCACCGTCGACGACTTCACCGTCGACGAGCAGGCGGGCACGGTGGGCTGCCCGGCCGGTCACACCCGACCGCTCAGCCGGACCCGGGTGGCCAGCTTCGGTGCGCTGTGCCGGCACTGCCCGCTGCGCCAGCGGTGCACGAAGTCGGACACCGGCCGCAAAATCGTTCTGCACCAACGAGATGACATGCTTTGCGCTGCCCGCCGTGACTGGGCTGCCGACCCTGAACTGCGGGAGAAATACCGGACGTTCCGGCCCAACGTAGAACGGGTCGTCTCCCAGATCGCCAGCCGCGGCGGCCGTCGCCTGAAACTGCGCTACCGCGGCACCGCCAAGAACAACGCCTGGCTCACCGGCCGTACCGCCGGGCTCAACCTGCGAAATCTCCTTGGCCGTAGCCTCACCCGCACGGCAGGAGTCTGGGTTCTGGCGCCCCAGACCGCCTGAAATAGGGCCCACCGGCGTCGATCGACGCCCTCACCGGGCCGCCCGGACGGCCCTGCCACCATCCGGGACAGGGCTTCCCGCCACGATCGGCCTCCGCGTACGCCCGCACGCCCAATCTCGCGCCCCGACCCGTGCGAGCGGCCAGCCCCAGAACCGCCTTGTTCAGCGCCCTCCGACCCAAGGATCGCTAGCCGCGACTCCAGGAACTCCGCGCCACCCAGGGCGAGGTCGTCGCCGCCAGCGACCAGGCGATGTCGGCTGGCACGTCGATGACCTCGTAGCGCTTCACCCCGGCGGCGGTCGCCGCGATCAACGTGGCCACCCCCGCCCGGCGTTGCAGCAGTGTCTGGCGCACGGTCCAGCCGACGATGCCTGCCGCGGCCACGCAGTCGCGGCGCCGCGCCAGGCTGCCCGCCCGCGTCACCAGCCAACCGTCACCCACCCGGTGCCCCAGCGACCGGCACCGGTCGACGGCCAGGAACACGCTGCCCACCGTGAGCAGCACCAGCGCAGGCCACACCCAGACCGCGACACCGGCCGTGGCGGCGGTGATCGCCGTTGCGGCGGCCGTTGCAGCGGGCAGCGCCATCGCCCTGGTCCAGCGCCGCCGGACCGCCGCGGGCCCGTGGGTGGTCAGCGCGCCGGTGACGGCGTCCTGCCGGCCGATCAGGTCGACCAGCACCGCCTCGGCGGTGCGCCGCGGGCACGGCGGCAGCAGCTGCGATGCCTCCCCGGCCCCGGCGACGCCGGTCATCACGGCGTCCAGCCGCGCGCCGCCGAACAGCCGGACCAGCAGTGGTTCCCGCAGCGTGCCGCCGCGCAACCTGCGCATGTCGAAGGTGTGCTCACGAACCCGAAGCAGACCGTGCGAAAGGTGCAGGAGCTCGGCGTCGCGGCGGAGCTCCAGGTTGGCGTAGGTCAGCAGCGACTGCAACACCGACAGGGTCACGGAGGCGGCCAGCACCACCAGGGCGCCGATCACGACGCCCCCCAGCAGGCCGACCCCCTCCAGCGCCCCCGCACCCACCCGCGCCAGGCCCGAATTCTGCAGGGCTGCAACCACTCCCGTCTGGTAGACCACGCCGACCGCCGCGGCGATCATCAGCAGTCCAGTGAAGGTCAGCGGGCTGTAGCGCAGCCATGCCGGCTGCCACCGGGCCAGCACCCGGCCCGGCACAGCGGCGCGCTCGACGTCGCCGCCGGCCGGTGCCAGCGAATGGGCCAGCAGGACGGCCCGCAACCCGGGCACCTCCCGCGCCGGTACCGCGTCGAGCGCGAAGGAGGTGTCCCCGGCGGCCTCCTGCCCGGTGCTGACCTGCACCACCGTCAGGCCGAGCAGCCGGTGCAACACCCGCGCATCCGTGGACACCGAACGAATCCTGTTGCGCGGCACCGAGAGCACCTTGCGCTGCAACACCCCGGTCCGCAGCTGCACATCGTCGGAGCCGATGCGGTAGGTCGTGGTGAACCACCGCGCCAGACCGTATCCGACGATCAGGCCGATGCCGATCAGCGTCCACACCGGGTTGCCGGTCGCCGACCCGAGCACCAGCGACCCGATCAGCACCGGGATCTGGCGCAGCACCTCGTGCACCGGGTGCACGAGCAGCATGCGCGGGCTCAGGCGGTGCCAGTCCTGCGCGGCGGCCTGCGTCACGTGGCGTCCTCGGCGCCGAGCGCGGCGATGTCGGTCAACTGCGCGACGACCCTGTCGGCGACGTCGGAGTCCAGCGCCACGATCCGCACCGCACCGGCCGACGACGCCGTCGTCACCGTCACGTTGGCCAGACCGAACAGCCGGTCCAGCGGACCGCGGTAGGTGTCGACGGTCTGCACCCGCGAGATCGGGGCGATCCTGCGTTCCTGCACCAGCCAGCCCGAGCGGGTGTACACCGCGGTGGGGTCGACGTCCCACCGGTGCACGCGGTAGCGCCACAGTGGGACTACGAGCACGAACACCGCGATGCCCGCGACGGTGCCGACCGCGGCGAGCACGTGCAGCCACGCGAACCGGCCGTCCACGGCGACCCACACGATCTGCGCCACCACCGCGAACAGCCACGGAATCGCCGCCCCGATCGCCCACACCAGCGGCGCCTTGCGGCTCGGACGGTGGGCCGGTTCAGCGAGATGCATGTATCGAGCATGGCCCATCGACGGCTCAGTATGTTGAACCCATGAGTGCCAAATGGACTGCCGCCGACGTGCCCGACCAATCCGGCAGGGTCGCCGTGGTCACCGGCGCCAACACCGGGATCGGCTACGAAGCCGCAGCCGTGCTCGCGGGCAAGGGGGCAAGCGTCGTCATCGCGTCGCGCAACCTCGAGAAGGCCCGGGAGGCGGCGCGGCGCATCGAGGCGGCCCATCCGCACGCCGACGTCGCGCTGCAGGAGCTGAACCTGGCGTCGCTGGCCAGCGTGCGCACCGCCGCCGACGAACTGCGCGCGGCGTATCCGCGGATAGACCTGCTGATCAACAACGCGGGGGTGATGTACCCGCCCAAGCAGACCACCGACGACGGTTTCGAGCTGCAGTTCGGCACCAACCACCTCGGCCACTTCGCACTCACCGGCCTGCTGCTCGACACGCTGCTGCCCGTCGAGGGCTCGCGGGTGGTGACCGTCGCCAGCATCGCCCACAACATCCAGGGCGGCATCCACTTCGACGACCTGCAGTGGGAACGCAGCTACAACCGGGTCGCCGCCTACGGGCAGTCCAAGCTGGCGAACCTGATGTTCACCTACGAGTTGCAGCGCAGGCTGACCGCTGCATCGTCCGAGTCCCCGTCCAGGGAAGCGCACACGATCGCCGTCGCCGCCCACCCCGGCATCTCCAACACCGAGCTGATGCGCCACATCCCCGGCTCCGGACTTCCCGGCTTCGTCAAGCTCGCCGGCCTGGTCACCAACAGCCCACCCGTCGGCGCTCTCGCCACGCTGCGGGCAGCCACGGATCCCGGGGTGACGGGCGGGCAGTACTACGGACCGTCCGGCTTCCGCGAGCTGGTCGGCCATCCGAAACTGGTGCAGTCCAACGCCAAGTCCCACGACGTCGCCGTGCAGCAGCGGCTGTGGACGGTGTCCGTGGAGCTCACCGGCGTGAAGTTCGGGGTGTGATGCGCTCCGTCGACGAGCACCGGCGGGTGGTCGCCGGCCTGATCACCGCACGAGAGCCGGTGACCGTGCCGGTCGCCGAGGCGCTCGGCCTGGTTCTCGCCGAGGACGTGGTGGCCCCGCTGTCGCTTCCGGGCTTCGACAACTCGGCGATGGACGGGTATGCCGTCGTCGGCGACGACATCGCGGCAGCGACGGACGACACCCCGGTGCGGATGCCCGTCACCGAGGACATCCCGGCGGGCCGCACCGACATCCCGACGCTCACGGCGGGCACCGCGCACCGGATCATGACCGGCGCCCCGCTGCCCTCGGGTGCGACGGCGGTCGTTCCCGTGGAATCCACCGACGGCGCGATCGACACCGTCACGATCCGCGCGAGCGTGCGACCGGGCCAGCACGTCCGGCGCGCGGGTGAGGACGTCACCGCGGGCAGCACGGTACTGCGCGCCGGTCAGGTGGTCACCCCCGCGGCGCTGGGATTGGCGGCGGCGCTCGGGTTGAGCGAGCTGACGGTGGTCCCGCGCCAGCGGGTGCTGGTGATGTCCACCGGCACGGAGCTGGTGGCGCCGGGCACGCCGCTGCAGCCGGGCCAGATCTACGAGTCCAACGCGGTGATGCTGGCCGCGGCGGTCCGCGAGGCCGGCGGCGACGTGGTCGCCTCGCCAATGACCGGCGACGACGTCGAGGTGTTCCGCGAGACGCTGGCCGGCCACACCGGTGACGCCGACCTGGTCGTCACCACCGGCGGTGTCAGCGCCGGGGCCTACGAGGTCGTGAAGGACGCGCTGACGGGGGCCGTCGAGTTCGTCAAGGTCGCGATGCAGCCGGGCATGCCGCAGGGTGCGGGCACCCTCGAGGACGGCACGCCGATCATCACGCTGCCGGGAAACCCGGTCAGCGCGCTGGTGTCCTTCGAGGTGTTCATCCGCCCGGCGCTGCGGGCCGCGATGGGCCTGCCGGACCCCGAACGGCCCCGGCGCACCGCTGCGCTGACCGAGGACCTCACCTCGCCGCGCGGGAAACGCCAATTCCGCCGCGGTGTGCTCGACGGAGACACGGTCACCAGCTACGGCCCGCCCGCGTCCCATCATCTGCGCTGGCTGGCGTCGGCGAACTGCCTGCTGGAGCTCGACGAGGACACCGTCGAGGCGGCCGCGGGCGAGCGCGTGCAGGTGTGGGACCTGCGCTAGCGGGACCTCACCTGGCGGCCTGCTCCTCGCGCAAGCGCTCGTCGGTAGAATCGCTGCACGATGGCCAGACGCCCCGACCTCAAAACAGGCCCAGAGCGACTCCTGGCCCTGGTGCGCTCCTCCGTTCCTCCCGTGCACCCCGCGGGGCTGCCGTTCGTCGGTGCGAGCCTCGCAGTGGCTGCGGTGGCGCGCCGAAACCGCTGGCTGCGCCGCGCCGGGCTCGCCTCCGCGGCGGCCAACGCCGCCTTCTTCCGGCACCCGCCGCGGCAGCCACCGACCCGGCCCGGTCTCGTCGTAGCGCCCGCCGACGGGCTCATCTGCCTGGTCGAGGAGGAGATACCGCCGAGCGAACTCGGTCTTCCCGCAACGCCGTTGCCGCGCATCAGCATCTTCTTGTCGCTGCTGGACGCCCACGTGCAGCGGGCCCCGATCGGCGGTGAGGTCGTCGCCGTCGCGCACCGCCCCGGGTTGTTCGTCTCCGCCGACCTGGCGGCCGCCAGCGCCGACAACGAGCGCAACAGCATCGTGATCCGCACCGCCGAGGGTGCCGAGGTGGTCGCGGTGCAGATCGCGGGCCTGCTCGCCCGCCGGATCGTCTGCGACGTCAAACCCGGTGACAAGATCGGCATCGGCGACACCTACGGCCTGATCCGGTACGGCTCCCGCCTGGACACCTACCTGCCCGCGGGCTCCAATATCGTCGTCGACGTGGGGCAGCGGGCACTGGCCGGCGAGACCGTGCTGGCCGAGTTGCCATGATCAAGCCCCGCAAGCGGCGGATCAAGGCTGTGGTCAGCCTGCGGATCCTGCCGAGCGCGATGACGGTGGCCGCGATCTGCTTCGGCCTGTCCGCGGTCAAGTTCGCGCTCGACGACCGACCGACCGAGTCCATGGCGTTCCTGGCGATCGCCGCGATCCTCGACGCTCTCGACGGCCGCCTGGCCCGCGCGCTGAACGCGACGTCGAAGATGGGCGAGGAGATCGACTCGCTCGCCGACGCGGTGAACTTCGGTGTGGCGCCCGCGTTCATCGTGTACGGCACCTTGCTGTCGACATCACGGATCGGCTGGATCGTGGTGCTGCTCTACGCGGTGTGCATCGTGCTGCGCCTGGCGCGCTACAACGCCATGCTGAGCATCGACCAACCCGACTACGAGAAGAAGTACTTCGTCGGGATGCCCGCCCCCGCGGGCGCCATCGGCGCGATCGGACCGCTGGCCGCCAAGATGCAGTTCGGCGACGGCTGGTGGACGTCCGAGCCCGCCGTCGTGATCTGGATGATCGGCGTCTCGCTGCTGGTGGTCAGCACCCTGCCGATGCGCAAGATCCACACGTTCTCGGTGCCGCCGAACATGGTCGCGCCGCTGCTGGCACTGCTGGCCATCGGGGTGGCCGCCGCGATCCTGTACGGCTACCTGGTGATCATCGTGATCATCGTGGCCTATGTCATCCACATCCCGTTCGCCATCCGCACGCGGAGGTTCCTGGCGGCACACCCCGAGGTGTGGGACGACAAACCACGCCAGCAGCGCGCGGCCCGGCGCGCGATCCGCCGGGGCCAGCCGCATCATCGTCGGTCGATGATGCGACTCGGGCTGCGCCGGCCACCGAGGAGCTGACGTGTCACAGGTGGAGGACTCCGAGCGCATGCCCCCCGGCGCGCACCTCACACTCACCGCCCGGCTCAACACCTCGGCGCTGGACTCGCGGCGGGGCGTGGTCCGTCTTCATCCGGAAGCCATTGCCGCGCTGGGAATCCGGGAGTGGGATGCGGTGTCGTTGACGGGTGCCCGCACCACGGCCGCGGTGGTCGGCATCGCCCCTTCGGGCACCCCGACCGGTACCGCGCTGCTCGATGACGTGACGCTGTCGAACGCCGGCCTGCGCGAGGACACCTCGGTGCTCGTCGCCCCGGTCACGGTGTACGGCGCCCGCTCGGTGACGCTCAGCGGGTCTCGTCTCGCGACGCAGTCGATCGCGGCGGCCACGCTGCGTCAGGCGCTGCTGGGCAAGGTGATGACGGTCGGGGACACCGTGTCGCTGCTGCCCCGCGACCTCGGGCCGGGTACGTCGACGTCGCAGGCCAGCGCCGCGCTGGCGTCGTCCGTCGGCATCACCTGGACCTCCGAGTTGCTGACGGTGACGGGCGCGGATCCGTCCGGACCCGTGAGCGTGCAACCCAATTCGCTGGTCAGCTGGGGTTACTTCGCTGCGCCGGGTGGGGCCACCCCGCCGGCCGGCGGCACCGGCAGGCACGTCGTCACCGAGCAGGCGCCGGCCATCGGCTTCGACGACCTCAGGGGCGCCCACACCCAGGCGAGCCGCCTCACCGAGTGGCTCAAACTCGCGCTCGATCAGCCCGAGCTGCTCGAAAAGCTCGGCGCCACCGCCCATCTCGGTGTTCTCGTGTCGGGACCTGCCGGGGTGGGCAAGGCCACCATGGTGCGGACGGTGTGCGCCGACCGTCGGTTGGTCGAACTCGACGGACCGGAGGTCGGATCGCTTCGCGCCGAGGACCGGCTGGAGAACGTCTCCTCGGCGGTGGCCACGGTGCGCGACGGCGGCGGCGTCCTGCTGATCACCGATGTCGACGCCCTGCTCCCGATACCCGCCGACCCGGTGGCCACCCTGGTGCTCACCGAGTTGCGCACGGCGATCGCCACCAAGGGGGTGGCGTTCGTCGCGACCTCGGCGGTACCCGACAACGTCGATCCCCGACTTCGAGCGCCGGACGTGTGCGACCGCGAACTGGGCCTGAGCCTGCCCGACGGCGCGGTGCGACGGCAGCTGCTCGAGGTGCTGCTGCGCGACGTCCCCGCCGAGGGACTCGAGCTCGGCGAAATCGCCGAGCGCACACCGGGATTCGTGGTCGCCGACCTCGCCGCACTGGTGCGCGAGGCGGCGCTGCGGGCGGCGGCGCGGGCCAGCGAGAACGGCGAGACACCGGGGTTGAGGCAGGAGGATCTCACCGGCGCGCTCGGCGTCATCCGGCCGCTGTCCCGGTCGGCCACCGAAGAGGTGTCCGTCGGTTCGGTGACGCTCGACGACGTCGGGGACATGGTCGACACCAAGCAGGCGCTCACCGAGGCCGTGCTGTGGCCGCTTCAGCACCCCGAGACGTTCGAGCGTCTCGGCGTGCAGCCGCCGCGTGGCGTGTTGCTCTACGGGCCTCCCGGCTGCGGCAAGACGTTCGTGGTCCGGGCGCTGGCCAGCTCGGGCCGGCTGAGCGTACATGCCGTCAAGGGCGCCGAACTGATGGACAAGTGGGTGGGCTCGTCGGAGAAGGCGGTGCGCGAATTGTTCCGGCGCGCCCGCGATTCCGCGCCGTCGCTGGTGTTCCTCGACGAGATCGACGCGTTGGCGCCGAGACGTGGGCAGAGCTTCGACTCGGGCGTGACCGACCGCGTGGTGGCCGCGATGCTGACCGAGCTCGACGGGATCGAGCCGCTCAACGACGTGGTGGTGCTGGGCGCGACCAACCGCCCCGACCTGATCGACCCCGCCCTGCTGCGGCCGGGCCGGCTGGAGAAGCTGGTGTTCGTCGAACCGCCCGACGCCGAGGCCCGCACCCAGATCCTGCGCACCGCAGGCAAGTCGGTGCCGCTGGCCGACGACGTGGACCTGGCGACGCTGGCCCTCGACCTCGACGGCTACAGCGCCGCAGACTGTGTGGCCCTGTTGCGCGAGGCCGCGCTGACGGCGATGCGCCGGTCGATCGACGCCGCCGACGTCACCGCCGCCGATGTCGCCGCGGCGCGCAAGTCGGTGCGGCCGTCGCTGGATCCCGTGCAGGTCGAAGCGCTACGGGAGTTCTCCGCCCGCTGAATTGCGATCTGAGAGCAGGGTCGATGGCGAATTGTCAGCACGCCCCGTGACTCAAGCAGATCAAGACCGATCTACCACCTGAGCCGTCCCACACGTAGCAGAAGGCCAGCCGGGCGGCCAACACGCGGTGGCGAAACCGTGGTTAGGGCTCGGCGCGGCGGCAGGCTGGGCGGCGCTGGCCGCGGGCGGCGGACGGTGCCCGGCCTCTACGCGGCGCTGCTTGAACTTCACCGCCGTCAGGCCCGCCCCGGACCCACGTTTGATGCGTCGGCACCATCCCGGAGGCGACTACTGCACCACCCGGGAACTATCTGCGATCACGAACCGATACCGCTTCCGCGAAGCCAGCTGCTCGACGACCTGGAGGTCGGCCGCCCGGTCCGGCTGCAGGGGCGGCAGCCTCGCGGCCATAGCCTCCCGGACACCCCCGGCTGCGTCGCGAGCAAGCGTTCGACCTCTTCGAGGTTCGACTCGACGGCACCATCCATCAATGCGACGGGGATCAGTGAAAAGTTTGCCCAGGTCAACGACGTTTTGCCAGGTGGACCCAGTGCGTCGGTTAGGCTCGGCTTTTTTTCTTAGGCGAGCGCTGTCGAGCCTAACCGACGCACTGGGAAGATTTCGGCTGTATTTCGGCGTGTCGGCATTTGCAGCGTGTCGGAGTTCGCTTAACCGGGAATGTCAGACCCCTAAGACATCATTGTGCTTGTCGAGCGTCAGACGTGACTCGCGAGTCGTGTCACACTGGCGAACATGCAGATATGGGGAGGTGGGAGATGACGGCGATCATGGAACCCGACAACACAGTCGTGGTGGCAGACGCTGCTGATCTGCAGTCTGCAGTGAAAAATGCACTTCGACGCGCCGGATGCAGCTTCGAGGAGCTTGCCCGGCAGGCGGAGACGGGCAGTTTCGACTCGATTCAGGCTCGACTTGCGTGGGTTGCGATCGGAGACCTGTACGGGGTCGATATTGCCCAGGCGTTTTGACCTTGAACGCGATTCTCGAGCACTAGCCAACGAGTTCACCGAACTTCTCAACGCCACTGTTTGCGACGGGCCGCGGCTCAGCTGCGTGATTTCTCCGGGTCGCGAGCGTTCGCGTGCTGTGATCGGGTACGAAATCGCGAAAGATCAACTTGACCTGCAGAAATGCATTCCAATCACCACTGGCTCGGAGCCCAAGATCTGGCTAGGGTTCTCGATGCGGTTGGAGCAGGATTTCGAAGACAAGTACCTGATGGTCAGGCAGTCGGTCATGTTGCTGTCGACAAGTGCTGACCCTGGTGACACCTTGCTGCACTACGACTATGAGCGCGACAAGCCGGACGACTACCCCGATGCGCACCTCCAGATTTGCGCGACATCAGAGCATTGGGAGCGGATTGGCATTCGTCTGGATGGTTCCGAACGCCCGCTGGAGCGCATGCACCTGCCGGTCGGCGGCCGCAGGTTTCGCCCCACGCTAGAAGACATCATCGAATTCTTGGTGAGCGAGAAGCTAGTGCAACCCAAGGACGGTTGGAAGACGGCCGTCACCGAGGGGCGCGAACAATTTCGGAAGAAGCAGCTTCGCGCGGCGATCCGCCGCGACCCCGAGACGGCTCGCGACGCTCTTGCCCATCTTGACCAATAGCGGATCCGCCCGGCCCGCCTCCACCACAATCCGATCGCAGCACCGTACCTTTGGCACATCTCTGCCGGTTGGCAGCGTGGATTCGTACCGCGGTAGGTGTGTTTGTGAGGATCGACTTCTCCCGTAAAGCGTTGCAACACTATCGGTGGCGTACATCGCCGAACGGCCGCGGGTGGGCCGAAGTCGACGATGACCCCCCGGTTCATGCCGTGCTGCTCGATCACCCGCACAGATTGTCGCGGTATTGGACGAAAGACCTACGGAAGCAGACCACCGTCGAGTATCTGCGCAGAGACGACTCTGTGCCGGCGGTGTGTGGTCGCAGCGTGCGGGTCGTTTACCCGATGGCCTTCGACACTGGCGCCGACGAGCACTTGTGCCAGGCTTGCACCAGCATGCTCGACGCTCGCCAATTGATGGGCGAAGCCGAATTCTGGCGCCAGGTCGATGTAGCCAGAAGCCGTGAGTCAAGACTCGAATGGCAACGGCGGCGCAAGCACCTCCAGAAGGCCAACGCTGCCGACCCGTTACTTGACGCTGAGGCGGAGAATGCCGACCCAGCGGACGTCCCGGGCGGCCGACTACAGGAACTGATGGCCCGAGAAGACGCTGACGAAGACGACGACGGTTGGCGGACGGCGATGCTGGAGGGGCTGCTCGAGAGGGATACCCAACAGTATCTGCCTGAGGCCGACGGCAAGGGCGCCTAACGCGGCTGACTAGCTGCGGCTAATGACACCATCCATCGTTTATTCATCTCTTTTGCGAGAGAGTCGCAGGGAATCCGGGGGATCTCTTAGGTCCCGCTGGGGAGCAAAACAGCAGGGCAGTGGGTGTTTTCGGGGTGCTACAGCGATAAGTTTTTCGGGGTGCTACAGCGATAAGTAGAGAATCGAATCCTCCAAAAGCCAGCATAGAAGCGGGAGTTCTCCGCGTACCCTTGAGCATCTTTCGCCGGGGTTGAGACTGCGCGGCCTGCGCGACTCACGCGAACTTCTTCGCCCAAAACGCAGTCTCAACGCGACCTCCATACATCTTGACAGTGACAAGTTCTGGCGGCATAGTCGAACTAGTCACCGTCAAGATAGGGAGGAAGCATGGCGACGGAGATTCATGATCCGAGCACGCCCACCCTGCGCGCAGGCGATCGCGACCGGGAGGCCACCGCGGAAACGCTCGGCCAGGCCCTGGCCCAGGGGTACCTGGACATGCCCGAGTACGAGAACCGCCTGCAGATCGCGTTCCGCGCCCAGACCACCCCCGAGCTGCGCCAACTCACGTCGGACCTGCCGCTCGCCCAGCTGCGCCGCAACGATCCGCGGCGTCACGCCGCCCGCCGCGCCGCCGCGCGCCGCTCCGTCCAGATCCACCTCGGGGCCTACCTGGCCATGGTCGTCATCGTGCTGACCGTCTGGCTCGCCGTCGGCCTGTCGGCCGGCGCCTGGTACTTCTGGCCGGTCTGGCCCATCCTCGGCGCGGGCATGGGAGTCCTCGGCCATGCGCTGCCGATCAAGATCGCGTTCCCGAGGTGTCGGGCCTAGCGCCGGGTTTCAACGCGCGGGTTTCAACGCCGATGTCAGCCCGGCTCGCCGTACTCGTCGAACCAGTACGCCAGCTTGCCCCGCCGGCTGACCGCCCGCAGCCTGCGTTCCGCCAACTCCCTCGTCGCGCTGGTCGTCACGATCAACAGTTCGTCGCCGACCTCGAGACGGGTGATGGGCTGCGGCACGAACGAGTGGCCGTCCCGGATGACCAGGGTGATGACGCTCGGGTCCGGCAACCGCAACTCCAACACCGTCACGTTGTGCAGCCGGGAACCCGGCAGCACCGTCATCGTCATCAGTTCGGCGCCCAGCACATCCAAAGGCGCTGCGTCGACCTGGATTTCGCGGGTGGTGTCCCTCGGGATCAGATGGAGTCGTTCGGCGACCAGCCGCAGGCTCGGACCCTGGATCAGGGTGAACACCACCACCAGGATGAACACGATGTTGAGCAGTCGTCCACTGTCGGGCACCCCCGCGACGATCGGGTAGGTCGCCAACACGATGGGTACCGCCCCGCGGAGTCCGGCCCAGGACAGGAAGACCTGCTCCCGCCAGGGCACGCGAAAGCCCAACAGCGACACCACGACCGACAGCGGCCGGGCCAGCATCAGCAGCACCAGCCCCGCCCCGATGGCCGGGACGATCTCGTCGAGGAGTTCGTCCGGGGACACCAGCAACCCCAGGATGACGAACACGCCGATCTGGGCCAGCCAGCCCGACCCCTCGGCGAAGGATCGGGTCGCCGAGCGGTGCGGCAGACCGGAGTTGGCGAGCACCACGCCGGCCAGGTATGCGGCCAGGAACCCACTCGCGTGCGCCGAGCCCGCCGCCGCGAACGCGAGCATGCCGAGGCCGAAGGTCGCGAGCGGATAGAGACCCGCGGCGGGCAGCGCGATCCGTCGCAGTGCCATCGCGCCGAGGAACCCGCATCCGAGGCCGATCATCGTGCCGATCGCCAACTCGTACAACAGCGTTGCCACGATCGCCCCGGGATCCAGAGTCAGTGGCGTGACGCTGAACAGCAGGACCAGGATGACGGCCGGGGCATCGTTGAAACCCGACTCGGCCTCGAGCAGCCCGCCGAGCCGTCTCGGCAGCGGCACCACGCGAAGCACCGAGAACACCGCTGCGGCATCGGTGCTCGAGACGATCGCCCCCAACAGCAGAGCCAGCTGCCAATCCATGCCGAGCAGCCAGTGCACCGCCCCCGCGGTGATCAGTGTGCTGACCCCGACACCCACCGTGGCGAGGACGCCGGCGGGGGCGAGCACCTTGCGGATGTCGCTGAACCGGGTGGTCAGACCACCCTCGACGAGGATGACGCCCAGCGCGGCGGTCCCCAGGCCCTGGGCCAGCTGCGCGCTGTCGAAGTCCAGCCCCAGCCCGTCCTCGCCGAGCAGCACACCGACACCGAGGAACAGCAATAGGCTGGGCAGGCCGGCTCCGGTGGCCAGCCTTGTCGCGGCGATGCTCGCCAGCAGCACGAGGCCACCGATCAGTAGCGCCACGTAGAGCTGGTGCAGGCTCACCGGTGCAAGTAAAGCAGGGCAGGGGCCGGGAGTTCGCGACGACGAAGGAGACACCCATGCGGATCGCGATCGCGGGAGCCGGTGCCGTCGGTCGGTCCGTCGCGCACGAACTGGTGGAGAACGGCCACAAGGTGTTGGTCATCGAGAAGGAGTTCGCCCGCTACGTGCCCGCGACGGTGCCGGGTGCCGAGTGGTTCCTCGCCGACGCGTGCGAGGTGTCCTCGCTGGAGGAAGCCGAGATGCACATCTGCGATGTCGCCATCGCCGCCACCGGCGACGACAAGTCCAACCTCGCCATGGCGTTCCTGGCCAAGACCGAGTTCGGGATCGGCAGGGTGGTCGCGCGCATCAACGACTCCCGTAACGACTGGCTCTTCACCGAGGCCTGGGGTATCGACGTCGCGGTGTCCACCCCCATGGCGCTGGTCGCCGCTGTCGAGGGTGCCATCGACGTGGGTCATTTGATCCGCCTGATGGATCTGGGAAGGGGAACCCGCGCCGGACTGGGGCAGGGGCCGGTGAACGTCGCCAAGCTCACCCTGCCCGCGGACAGCCCGCTGGAGGGCAAACGGGTGTCCGAACTCGCGATGCCCAACAACAGCGCGCTGGTCACCGTGCTGCGGGGGAACCAGCTCATCATCCCCGGGCCCGATGACGTCCTGTGGGCCGGCGATGAACTGCTGTTCGTCTCGGGGTCCGCGGTCGAGGACCGGATCAGGGCGATGGTGCAGGGCAGCGCCACGTAGACTGGGGCCACTCCAGAGTCAGTCCGGCCGGCGGAGTCCGTCGCCACTCTGTTCTGCCCACCTGCCCGACGGCACGACCGCCCGACAGCGTTGCCGAACCCGACGAGACGGAGCCATGCTCGCCATCCTCGCTGCCCATGCAGTCGCCACCCTGTTGGCACCGCTGCTCGTGTACCGCTGGGGGCGGATGGCCTTCTACCCGCTGGCGCTCGTGCCGCTCGGCTCGCTTGTCTGGGTGGCCATGAACTGGCCCGGTGCGGGTCAGGGGCAGACCGCGAACGTGTCCTGGGTGCCCGAGCTGTCGATGGACATCTCGCTGCGCTTCGACGCACTCGCCGCGATCATGAGCGTGCTGGTGCTCGGCATCGGCGCGCTGGTGCTGTTCTACTGCGCCGACTACTTCCACCACCGCGACGGTCGCAACGAGAAACGGCTGCCCAGTTTCGCCGCCGAGCTCGTCGCGTTCTCCGGTGCCATGTTCGGCCTGGTCACCAGCGACAACATGCTTGTGCTGTACGTGTTCTGGGAGATCACGACGGTGTTGTCCTTCCTTCTGGTCGGGCACTACGCGGAACGGGCGACGAGCCGTCGCGCCGCGATGCAGGCACTTCTGGTGACGACGTTCGGCGGTCTGGCGATGCTCGTCGGCATCATCGTGCTGGGGAACATCACCGGGACCTACCTGCTGTCCGAGCTGATCGCGGACCCGCCGACCGGCGTGGCCGCCTCGGTGGCGGTCGTGTTGATCCTCGTCGGCGCGCTGTCGAAGTCGGCGATCGTGCCGATGCACTTCTGGCTGCCCGGCGCGATGGCCGCGCCGACGCCGGTGAGCGCCTACCTGCACGCGGCCGCGATGGTCAAGGCCGGCGTCTACCTCATCGCGAGGATGACGCCGGGGTTCGCCGACTCCCCCGTGTGGCGCCCGACGGTGGTGACGCTCGGCCTGCTGACGTTGATACTCGCGGGCTGGCGCGCCGTCCGCGAGTACGACCTGAAGTTGATCCTGGCGTTCGGCACGGTCAGCCAGCTGGGGTTGATCACCGTCATGGTCGGCGCGGGCGGCAGCGAGATGATGCTGGCCGGCCTGGCGATGCTCTGCGCGCATGCCATGTTCAAGGCCGCGCTGTTCATGGTCGTGGGGATCATCGATCACACGACCGGCACCCGCGACATCCGCAGGCTCGCGTGGCTGGGCGACCGCAGCAAGACGCTGCTGATCATCGCGGCAGGCGCGACGGCCAGCATGGCCGCGGTGCCGCCGTTCTTCGGGTTCATCGCCAAGGAAGCGGACCTCGAGACGGTGCTGCACAGCCCGACGCTCGGCAACGCGGCCCCGTTCGTCCTCGCCGGCATCGTGATCGGCTCGGTCTTCACCACGGTGTACAGCCTGCGGTTCCTGTTCGGCGCGTTCGGCCGAAAGGGTTTACCGAAGCCCAGCACACGGGTCGCCGAGATGCACCGGCCGGAGCCGGCATTCGTGATTCCGCCGGCGGTTCTGGCTGCGGCCGGTCTGCTGTTCGGGCTCTTCCCGTCGACCCTGGACAACGTCCTCGGCGACTATGCGGGCACGGTCCCCGACCCCGAGGGCTATGTAGCCGACTACCACCTGGCGCTGTGGCACGGCCTCAACCTCCCGCTGGCGCTGTCGGCGCTGGTGCTGGCGGCCGGCATCGCGGTGTACGTCGGCCGCGGCCGGCTGCGCCGGGCCCGGCTGGGCTTCCTCCCGCTGGCCAACGCCGACCGCATCTACGACAAGGTCTTGCGCGGCGCCGACGTGATGTCGGTTCGGCTGACCGCGGTCACGCAGCGGGGCTCCATCCCGGCGACGCAGTCGGTCATCCTGGCGACCCTGGTGCTGGTGCCCGTCACCGTCCTGAGCCTGGGCGCCCGCGCGCGGCCGGAGCTCGAGCTGTGGGATTCCCCGCCGCAGGTGGTGGTCGGGCTGTTGATGCTCGCGGCGGCATTGGCGGCGACCGTGATGCGTAACCGCCTGGCGACCGTGCTGCTGGTGGGTGTGACCGGGTACGGCTGCGGGGCGATCTTCGCCTTCCACGGCGCCCCCGACCTGGCGCTGACGCAGTTCCTGGTGGAGACGCTGACGCTGGTCATGTTCGTGCTCGTGCTGCGCATCCTGCCCGCCGAGACCGGCGCTGCCGACATCAATCGGTTCCGCCTCCCTCGGGCGGCGCTTGCGCTCGCAGTCGGGACCACAGTGGCCGGCCTCGCGGCGTTCGCGATGGCGGCCCGGACCGGCAGGCCCATCGCCGAGCTGCTTCCCGAAGCCGCCTATCTGCGCGGCCACGGCTCCAACACCGTCAACGTGCTCCTCGTCGACATCCGCGCCTGGGACACCATGGGTGAGGTGGCGGTGCTCCTCGTCGCCGCGACCGGGGTGGCGTCGCTGGTGTTCCGCAGCCGACGATTCGGCGCCGCGCCCCGCGTCGCCGACGCCGGCCAGCCCGACATCGGACGGCTGCCGGACTGGACGAAGAACAGTCCTGCCGCCGGAGAGATCACCTGGTTGCGCGGCAGCGGGCTGCGCGACCCGCGGCACCGTTCGCTGGTTCTCGAGGTCGCTACGAGGCTGATCTTCCCGGTCATGATGGTGCTGTCGGCGTACTTCTTCTTCGCCGGACACAACACCCCCGGCGGCGGCTTCGCCGGTGGACTGATGGCGGGCCTGGCGTTGGTGTTGCGGTACCTCGCAGGCGGCCGCTACGAACTCGGTGAGACGCTGCCGCTGGACGCGGGCAAGATCCTCGGCGCCGGCCTCACGCTGGCCGCCGGCACGGCGGCGGCCTCCCTGCTGGCCGGGGCGCCCGCGCTGTCGTCGGCGCTGATCGAGGTCGACGTCCCGATCCTGGGCACGGTCAAGTTCGTCACCGCTCTGTTCTTCGACCTCGGGGTGTACCTGATCGTCGTGGGCCTGGTGCTCGACGTGCTACGCAGCCTCGGCGCCCGCATCGACGAGGAGATGAGTGAGCAGCAACGCAGCCGACCGGGAACGGCGGTGAGGTCTCAGCAATGACCACCTACCTGGTTTCTCTGATCGTCATCGGCGGCCTGGTCAGCGCCGGGGTCTATCTGTTACTGGAACGCAGCCTCATCCGAATGCTGTTGGGGCTGTTGCTGATCAGCAATGCGATCAACCTGCTGATCCTCGCGGTCGGTGGTCCGTCCGGCAACCCCCCCGTGCGTGGCCGCACCAGCGGGGATCAGACGACGACGGCGGATCCGCTGGCGCAAGGGCTGATTCTCACCGCGATCGTGATCACGATGGGCGTCGCGGCGTTCGTGTTGGCGTTGACGTACCGCTCCTACCGCCTCAACACCATCGAGGAGGTCAGCAACGACCCCGAGGACACCCGGGTATCGCGGCTGTCGGGCACGGAGTCCGCAGAGGAGATCGCCGAACGGTTAGATCCCGACCTCACCCGCGACACCGACCTGCCCGACGAACTCGACGCGCTTCCCGGTTACGAGGGGTCCCGATGATCCCGGTGGTTCTGGAAAGCAGCCTGGCGCCGGTGCTGACGCCGCTGCCCGTGCTCGTGCCGATGCTTGCCGCGGCGATGACGTTGTTCGCCGGCCGCAAACCCCGACTGCAGCGCGGCATCACGGTGCTCGCGCTGTCGGTGGTGCTCGTCGTCTCGGCCGCCCTGCTGCGCCTCGCCGATCGCGATGGCACGATCGCTTTGCAGGTCGGGGGGTGGGGCCCCACCGAGCCCGGCATGGGCCCCCTCGGTATCACGCTGGTGGTCGACAGGCTGTCGGCCCTGATGCTTGTCGTGTCGTCGATCGTGTTGCTCGCCGTCGTCATCTACGCCATCGGACAGGGCATCCGCGACGGCGATGAGCGGCAACCGGTTTCGATCTTCCTGCCCACGTATCTGGTGTTGTCGGCGGGCGTGTTCATGGCCTTCTTGGCCGGCGACCTGTTCAACCTGTTCGTCGGTTTCGAGGTGCTGCTGTCGGCCAGCTTCGTGCTGCTGACCATCGGCGCCAGCAAGGAGCGGGTGCGGGCAGGCATCACCTACGTGATGGTGTCGATGGTCTCGTCGATGGTCTTCCTGTTCGGCATCGCACTCGTGTACGCAGCGACCGGAACGCTCAATCTGGCCGAGTTGTCGCTACGTCTCGAGAGCGTCCCCGACGGCACCCGCACGGCACTGTTCGCGGTGCTGCTGGTCGCATTCGGCATCAAGGCCGCGGTGTTCCCCCTGTCGGCGTGGCTACCGGACTCGTACCCGACCGCCCCGGCCCCCGTCACTGCCGTGTTCGCCGGCCTGCTCACCAAGGTCGGTGTCTACGCGATCATCCGCGCGCATTCGCTGCTGTTCCCCGGCGGCCGGATGGACAAGGTGCTGCTGGTGGCGGGCCTGTTGACGATGATGGTCGGCATCCTTGGCGCGATCGCGCAGAGCGACATCAAACGACTGCTGTCCTTCACGCTGGTCAGCCACATCGGCTACATGGTGTTCGGCATCGCGCTGTCCAGCGAACTCGGGATGTCAGGAGCGATCTACTATGTGGCGCACCACATCCTGGTGCAGACCACACTCTTCCTGGTGGTCGGGTTGATCGAGCGTCAGGCGGGAGCATCGGCACTGGAACGCCTGGGTGGGCTCGCGGCGGCCAGCCCACTGCTCGCCTTCGTCTTCGTCGTGCCAGCGCTCAATCTCGGTGGCATCCCGCCGTTCTCGGGTTTCATCGGAAAGGTGGCGCTGCTGGAGGCAGGGGCACAGGACGGATCGGTGCTGGCGTGGACGCTGGTGGCCGGCGGGGTCATCACCAGTCTCCTGACCCTCTACGTGGTGACCAGGGTGTGGACGAAGGCGTTCTGGCGCTCCCGCGAGGACGCCCCCGAGGGACATCTGTCGGCGTCCGCGCCGTCGGCTCTGGTGGACAACACCGAGGAGTCCATGGACATCCAGTTGGCCGACCGCGACGACGTGGGCCGGATGCCCGTCGGCATGCTGATGCCAACGGGCGCGCTCATCACGGTGGGTCTGGCACTCACCGTGCTGGCCGGTCCGATCTTCGCCTACAGCGAGCGCGCCGCCAACGAGGTCCTCGACCGAGGCCAGTACATCACCGCGGTCCTGGGGGACGGCCGATGAGCGCTCGCGCGAAGAGCAGAGTTGCGCCGATGAGCGCTCGCGCGAAGAGCAGAGTTGCGCCGATGAGCGCTCGCGCGAAGAGCAGAGTTGCGGCGATGAGCGCTCGCGCGAAGAGCAGAGTTGCGGCGATGAGGACCGTCGCGCTGCGCGTGTGGATGCTGTGCTGGCTCATTCTGGTGTGGGTTCTGTTGTGGGGCAACATCTCCGCGGCGAACATCCTGTCCGGCGTGGCGATCGCCGCGATCATCACGCTCCTGCTACCGCTGCCCCCGGTTCCGGTGGAGGGCCGCATTCACCTGCTCTCGCTGTCACGACTCGTCGTCACCGTCGCCTACTGGTTACTGGTGTCCTCGGTCCAGGTCGCCGTGTTGGCGCTGAGGCCGGCGCCACCGTTGTCGGCGGTGCTGCGTGCGCACCTGCACGTCAAGTCCGATCTGGTGCTGGCACTTGCGGTCAACATCTTGAACCTCACACCGGGCAACATCGTGCTCGAGATCGACCAGACTCGCCGGATGATCTACGTGCACGTGCTCGACGTGGGTTCCGACCGGGCCGTCGATCAATTCCACCGTCAGGTCGACAAACTCGAGAAGCTGTTGGTGGCGTCGTTCGAGCGCGACTCCGACTGGCGTCCGTCGGCAGAGAAGGAGGCCGGCCCCGCATGAGTACCGTATTCGTGATCGCAGCGGCGATGCTGGCGGCGGCGGCCGTCGCCACGATGTTCCGGATGTTGTTGGGCCCGACAACGCTCGATCGACTGGTCGCTCTGGACACCCTGGTCGCGGTGACGATGTGCGCGATCGGCACCTGGGCAGCGTTCAGCCTGGACACCACCGTCACCTACAGCCTGACCGCGTTGGCGTTGATCTCGTTCGTCGGATCGGTCAGCGTGGCGAGGTTCCGTGTGCCCGACGTCGCGGACCCGGCCGACAAGGGGCCGTCGCGATGAGCGCTCGCGCGAAGAGCAGAAGACCGCGATGAGCGCTCGCGCGAAGAGCAGAAGACCGCGATGAACGTGTTCGACATAGTCACCGGCGTGCTGATCCTCAGCGGCGCCACGCTCGCGCTGACCGCGGCGGTCGGTGTCGTGCGGTTCCCGGACACGCTGACGCGGATGCACGCGGCCACCAAACCGCAGGTGCTCGGTCTGTTGCTGGTGCTGGCGGGGGCGGCGATCCGGCTCCGGGGCCATCCCGATGTCGGCATGTTGATCCTCACCGGCATGTTCACCCTGATCACGGCGCCGGTGATCGCCAACCGCGTCGGCCAACTGGCCTACCGGGAGCAGAATGTCCGCGACGATTTGTTGACCAGGGACGAAATGCATGATTTGGACGCCGACAGGGAACCCGGCGGCAATGAATCCCCCAGACGGTGACGCGCCCGCTCTCGCCGGCGCCTGCCCCAGCGCAGTAGACGCCGTCATCGTTCGGGCTCGGGAGACCGCATCGGAGCACCCGTTGTTCACCGATCCCTATGCGCAGGCACTGCTCGACGGGCTGGGTGCGACCGCACGCGACGACGCCCCCGGCCCGGGCCTCGCTGCGCTGCTCGCCACACGCACCAAGTGGTTCGACGAGTTCTTCATCGCCGCGGGCGCCACCGGCATCGCTCAGGTGGTGGTCCTGGCGGCGGGACTCGAGTCCCGTCCGTGGCGGCTGCCCTGGCTGCCGGACACGGTCATCTTCGAGATCGACCGGCCGCATGTGTTGGCGTACAAGAGCGAGACGATGCGCGCAGCAGGGGCGCAGACGCAGATCGAATACATCCCCGTTCCCGTCGAGGCGGACGTCGACTGGTCGGAGTCGCTGCGGCTGGCCGGGTTCGAGCCCACTGAGCCGACGGCATGGGCGGTTGAGGGCGTTGTGCCCACGTTGTCCGCCGACGCCTGGAACCTGTTGTTCGACCAGATCACGCTGCAGAGCGCGCGGGGCAGCAGGATCGCCATGGACGTCGAAGGCCCGACTCTGGAGGACGTCAGCACCGGCCTGTGCTGCCGCGGTTGGGACATCAGTTCTTTCGATGCGCGCACACTGATGGAGCGCTATCACCGCGAACCCCCACACATCGAAGACGGGCCGTCCACGGACGGCGGTTACCTCGAGGGCCGCCTGGGTTGATCACTCCGACAGCTGGAACTCCACCATCGCGATGACCGTGTCGACGGCCTCGGACAGCGCCACCACGCGTTCGGCGGCCGTGGGCGCTGCCAGCACCGCGTACCGGTCGGCCTGACCCAGCGGCAACCGAGTAGCCAAGGCGTACAACCACATCGCGGCGTCACCGGATTCGTCGGCGTCGCGCACGATGTCGCGAGCGTTCACCTCGACGCCGCGGACCGCGGCGATACGCTCGAACAGCGCGACCATCCGGTCCTCGATGTCCCGGATGGCGGCGACGTCCACGGCGGCACCCGGTTCATCCGGCCACAACTGGACCGCCGCCTGGGGGTACGGGTTGTCCGGCTGCCACTCCATCACCCGGAAGCGCTCCCCCATTACACATTTCAGTCGATAGCGGCCCGAACCCATGTCGGCGCACTCGGTGATGTGGGCCAACGCGCCGACGTCGCTTCGGGCGTCACCGCCGCCGACCTCTCGCCCCGCCTCGATCAGCACCACCCCGAACGCCGGATCGTCTGCGGCCATGCAGGTCTGCACCAGCGCCGAGTACCTCGGCTCGAAGATCCGCAGCGGCATCTCCTCGCCGGGCAGCATCGCCACCTCCAGCGGGAACATCGGCAGCGTCGGCAATTACACCACCAGCTCGCTGACCAGAGCGTCGACGACGGTACGCAGATCACCGTCGTGCTCCTCGGCGACCCTGCGCTGCCGCTGATAGGACGCGCCGGTTCGGTAGATGTCGGCAACGCGGGCGAGCTCGTCGACACATGACAGCGACTTCGCCACTGGTGCAAGACGTTCCAGCAGATCCTCGAGATCCTCGGTGACCAGCCGCTCGTTGCTGTCGGCATCCAGGATGATGATCGCGTCCAGCCCGTAGCGGGCGGCCCGCCACTTGTTCTCCTGGACGTGCCACGGCGGCATCACCGGCAGCGTCTCCCCGCCGTCCAGGCGGCGGTCCAGGTCGACGATCAGGCAGTGGGTCAACGCGACCAGCGCCGAGAGCTCGTGAATGTTCGACACCCCGTCGAAGATCCTGACCTCCACCGTGCCCAGATGCGGGGATGGCCGGATATCCCACCGGATTTCGTTCATGTGGTCGATGATGCCGGTCTTCTTCTGGTCGGCGACGAAGCCTTCGAACTCGCGCCATTCCTGGAAGTGGAACGGCAGGCCCGCGGTCGGCAACTGCTGGAACATCATCGATCGGTTGCTGGCGTAGCCCGTGTCCTCACCGTCCCAGAACGGCGACGACGCCGAGAGAGCCAGCAGGTGCGGGTACTGGTTGAGCAGCGAGGTGATGATCGGCATCACCTTGTGCGCCGAGGACACCCCGACATGCACGTGCACGCCCCAGATCAGCATCTGCCGACCCCACCACTGGGTGCGTTTGATCAGCTCGGCGTAGCGCGGGGCGTCGGTCAGCTTCTGCGCCGACCAGTTCGCGAACGGGTGGGTGCCCGCGCAGAACAACTCCATGCCGCGCTCACGCACGATCTTTCGCACCGGCCGCAGTGTCGAGGCCAGGTCCTCCATCGCCTGCCCGGAGTTCTCGCAGATACCGGTGACGATCTCGACGGTGTTACGCAGCAACTCCTTGTGCACGTGCGGGTTCTCACCGAGTTCGGCGATCACCGATGCGGCCTCGTTGCTGAGATCGCGGGTCTGGGCGTCGACGAGCGCGAACTCCCACTCGACGCCGACGGTCGGCCGGGGTGACCCGGCGAAATCGATTCGGCTGCTAGCCGCGAGTGATGACACCACAGGCCACCCGCGCTCCGGCGTCGCCGGTCGCCAGGGTGGTCTGATCCGGTGGCGGATCACCGTTGACCTGCTGGTAGCGCTCCGGTGGGATGTTGGCGAAGTTGTCGGCCTTCTCGTGCACGATGATCGCGGTGCCCGCCTCGCCGAGCAGTTCCTCTGCGGTGAACGCGTCGGTGGTGGTCACCAGCATCGCCGAGCCGTCCTCGCGCACCTGCAGCGAGGAAAGGTCGCCGCTGGCGGGATGCCCGCTGTGACCCGGCACCTGGAGGTGGCCGCCGGCCGAGTTGAAGTTGGCCGGTGCCCCTCCGGTCGGTGCGACGGAGTTGGCTTCGCACTTGCCGACCGAGTGGATGTGCAGCCCGTGGAATCCGGGGGCGAGTTCACCGGCGGCGGTGGTCCGCACCGTGACTGTGGCGTATCCATCGATGAATTCGATGTCGGCGGTCGCGATGGTGGTGCCGTCGGGAAGCTTCAGGTCGGCGGTGAGCGTCTCACCGCCGGCCTCCTCCGAGGCACCTGAGCCCTCCTCGCCGGGCGCAGCCGACGGCGACGGCGAACCGGTCCAGATCGCCGGCGTGGTGCCCGGAGAATCGGAGATCGGTTCGTTGGGACTGCATGCGGTCAGCGCGAGTGCGGGCACCGCGAACAGGGTGGCGGCAGCGACGGTCCTGAGCATGTGCAAGAGCCTAGCCGGTGACCGCCACGACCACTCCTGGCGGTTGCTCAACCAGTTCCGGGACGCGAGGAGCCACCGGCGCTTCGAGCAATCGACCGACTTCTTCGGCGGCCTCCTGCTCGCCGGGGGCGTCGCCGAAATACACCGTGGTGACGGTGGTCTCCGGCAACGTCAGGTTGCCGGTCTCGGTGACGTTCCAGCCGGCTTCTCGGAGCCGATTGGCCGTGGCTTCCGCGGCGCCCGCGGTTTCGGAGATGTTGAACACCCGCACGTCGGCCCTGGCGGGTTCCTCGGTCGCGGAGGTCGTGGCGGGCGCGCTGGTGACGGTCGTCGTGGCGATGGAGGAATCGGCGTCGTCGGAGTCGCCCCCCATGGCCTGGAACCCGACGAGCAGGAACACCACGCCGAGGAACAGCAGCACCATCACCATGGCGCGCAGGGGCAGGCCCGAGGATTCTCGCTGGTTCATTGGCGCCTACTGTATCGACACCCTGTCACCGAGCGGAAAATGGACACCTTGCGGCTCGCCGGAGTCTCAGGTCACGTCGAATCCGAGGCGGCGCGCCGCCCGGGCCTTCTGGCGGCTCGCCCGGAGCCGCCGCAGCCTCTTGACCAGCATCGGGTCCGCTGCGAGCGCTTCGGGCCGGTCGACAAGAGCGTTGAGCACCTGGTAGTACCGGGTCGCCGACATGGAGAACAGTTCCTTGATGGCGTCTTCCTTGGACCCGGCGTACTTCCACCACTGCCGCTCGAAGGCCAGGATGTCGTGCTCACGGCGGGTCAGTCCGTCGGCGGGGGTTGAGTCGTCCCCGGAATGCTCAGTCCGCGCGATCGCGCCATCCATATCGCTGTTGGACCCTTCCGACACTCGAAAATGACATCCCTGTGGTTCGGCACGTATTCAATCACGGGTTGGTCACCGCGGGCGTTACCAATCGCCGCGAGTCGGGCCACGAAGCTCGCCGCTTAAGCTCTCCTGCATGGCCGTAGTACCCATCCGCATCGTGGGAGATCCCGTCCTGCACACCGCGACCGAACCGGTGCCCGTCGCCGACGATGGTTCTCTGCCCGCCGATCTGGCGGACCTCATCAAGGACCTGTACGACACCATGGACGCCGCGAACGGAGTCGGGCTGGCAGCCAACCAGATCGGTGTCGCCAAGCGGGTCTTCGTCTACGACTGCGCCGACGCGCGCGGCAAGACGCTTCGCCGCCGCGGGGTGGTCGTCAACCCGGTGCTCGAGACGTCCGAGGTTCCCGAGACCATGCCGGACCCGGAAGACGACGACGAGGGCTGCCTGTCGGTGCCCGGCGAATCGTTCCCGACCGGACGGGCTACGTGGGCGCGGGTGACAGGACTCGACGCCGACGGGACGCCGATCACGCTCGAGGGGACGGATCTGTTCGCGCGGATGCTGCAGCACGAGACCGGCCACCTCGACGGCTTCCTCTATCTCGACCGGCTGGTCGGCCGGAATGCCCGCAGCGCCAAACGGGCGGTCAAGTCCAACGGCTGGGGCCTGCCGGGCCTGTCGTGGATGCCGGGCGAGGATCCCGATCCGTTCGGCCACTGACCGGTGATCGAACTGCCGACGCCCGGTACCCGCGTCAGCCTGCGGTATTGGCTGCCGGCGGGGTCGACGCCGCCGCACACCGACGTGGTGGGCCACCTGGTGGAGGTGGCACCGGTGGTGCGGGTGCGCAGCAGGCGTGGTGAGATCGTCGACATCGCACCCGCCGACGTGGTGGCGGTCCGCGTGGTGCCCGAGCTTCCGGTGCGCACCGGCGACATCCGCAATCTCGAGCACGCCGCCGCCCTCGGGTGGCCCGGCACCGAACACCAATGGCTGGACGGGTGGTTGTTGCGATACGGACGTGGCGCCACCCGGCGCGCCAATTCCGCAGTGCCGCTGCGATTCACGTCGCACGCCGAGCTGCTCGCGGTCTCGGACTGGTACGCGGCCAGGAGTGCCCCCGCACTGATCTCCGCGCCGGACCGGTTGTTCCGGATGCCCGAGGGAGTGCCTGTTGACGCCGAGAACCTGGTCATGGCAAGCGATCTCGGTAGCGCGGCCGCGACACCGGGCCTGGTACTGACCGACCGGCCCAGCGCCGCGTGGCGGACGGTCAATCGGCGCGACGTGCCCGACGAGGTGCTGACCGCGGTGATCGACGGTGCAGTGACCTTCGGGGAACTGGCCGGCGCGGCGGTGGGCAGGGCGGTGGTCACGGAGGCCCCCGACGGCACCCGCTGGGTGGGGCTGTCATCGGTGCACGTGTCCGACGACGCACGGCGTCAGGGGTTCGCGCGGTCGCTGTGCGCCGGCCTGCTGGACTGGGGACGCGGGCACGGCGCGACCCGGGGGTACGTCCAGGTGGTCGCCGACAACACCGCGGCACGGGCGCTGTACGAGTCGATGGGTTTCGTGGTGCACCACCGCTCTCGGTACGTGCGGGTCGAGGATCTCCTGGCGCGGAATTGGTGATCTGAGGGCTCCGCCAGCGGTGTTAACGTCGGTTCTGTTTGGAGCCGTCCGGAGGTAGAGATGCTGGTGGACCCCGATATCCTTCGGGCATTTGCCATACATGTCGATACGGCGTCGTCGGCGATTCGACGCGCCGATGTAGGCGGCAAGGTCGTCGATGCCGCCGACGGATTGCCTGGCTCGACGACGCAGTGGGCTGCGCATTCGGTGGGCGAACACATCTTGAAGATCGCGAACGACCTTGCCGACAATGTTCACAAGATGGGCCTCGCAGTGCGCGGCGCCGGGGACAGCTTCGAGGTGACCGACGCGGAACTGGCGGGAAGCTTCGACGGATTGTTCGGCTGATGCTGCCCAACCGGACACGGCTTCGCGGCTGGAATCCCGACTCCCTGATCGTGTCGGCTGCGTCGATCACCCACGCCGCACGGGCGGTCGACGATGCAGTCAGCGATATCGACAGCGAGATCCGAGCCATGCCAGAAGCGCAGACCTGGTCTGGCAGATCCCATGAAGCCGCGACGGCGATGTTCGACCGAGCTCACCGGCAGACCACCCGATTGAGTGCATACGCGGCCGCCGTCTCGCAAGCGATCCACACGGGGGCCGAAGAGATCGGCAGTGTGAGGCGAGCGCTTCTCGACAAGGCCGACGAACTCGATGGGGCCCCCTCCACGTCGATGACACCTGGGTCGTTCTTGTCGACCAGCCGCGAGACCGTTCCATTACGACGCTCCCAAGCCCAGCGTCTTCGCAACAGGTGAGCTGCCGATGCCCGACGACGAAGTCCCGAATCCGCTACGCCCGGACGGACTCGTGCAACAGGACATGATCAGAAAGAATGATCTCGCACAGTCGGTTCGTGACGAAACGGTTGAGTACACCAGCGATGATCAGGTGGTGACGACGCTGCACATGATGGACGGCAGCAAGCACGTGATCCACGAGTGGGGTGACGACATCCCGCACATCTCGGATTCGTACTACGACGAGGACGGGAACTGGATCTCGAGCACGATGTCATTCCATAATCCGCTGACCAACGCCGACGTCACGGAGATTCAGTTCGGCGACGGGACAATCGTGACGATGAACAAGAACTCCGACGGCTCGGTTTCCGGCGGCGTCACCACCGCCGATGGCCGGAACGCGCCCCTACCTTCGGAGTTCTTCACCCACCCGGCACTCACGTCGGTCCAGGGTGCGATGACATTGCTGGACAAGGCAGGCGAAACGGGCCGCGGAATACCTGTCCTCCGAGCCGACCAGTTGGACCGCGTAGGCAGTTTCGGGCGCTATGCCGGTCCGGCCGTCGGAGTCGCAACAGCACTATGGGACGTGGTCACGGCTGACACCCTTCAACAAGCGTGTGTCGCCACATTCTCAGCGACGGCAGGGATCGTGGGTGGTGATGTGACTGGGGCCGCATTGGGCACCGTCAGCGCGCCTTACGTGAGCCCAGCCGCGATTCCCTGGATCTATGCCGGTGGAACCATCGGAGGCACTTGGACTTTCGGCTACGTCGGTGCACTTGTCGGCAACGTGGTCTGCAAATGAAATCGGCCGGAACAACAATTTTCGCGGTGCTGTTCTGCCTCGTCACCGGCATTCTCTGCGCTGCCTGGACGATAACGACGTTGTCGCGCGGAGGCTATCTGACTGCACTGGTCACTGCCGCAGGCGCGGTTTCGGTTGCAGCCTTCACCTTGTGGATTCTGCGGATGAAACTGGGTGAACTCACGGTTCGAGTGACCTCCACACCGGAGGGCACAACGGTGCGGCCCGACCGTCTCGGCGACCTGCTGCTACGGACTTCGATGTCCAGTGGAGTGTCGGCCATGGCAGTGTTCGCCGTGCTCGAACCGATCGGACTAATTGACATTCCAATACCCCACTCCGCGCGCTACTACATACCGTTCATGTCCGCCGTCGGCGCACTGTCTGGGGCTCCGGTGGTCATCCGTGCGTTCGCTCGTGGATCGATGAGCTACCTGCGACTAACACGGAAGGGCTTCGAGTTCGCCGAGGGACGCCACCCGGAACGTGGCCGATGGGACAGTGTGCAAGACATTGCCCATCGCGCACCGGATCGTCCTGCGCCCAAGGGGCCCTCGATCGTCATGGTGATGCGCGACGGGGCGACGCCGACCATCGCCGTCGGTGCCTATTCCCCCGAGGGGAGCGCGGTGCGTCGAATGGTCCAGTTCTATTGGAAGCACCCGGATCATCGTGACGAACTCATGGACGGACGTGCCGTCCAGCGACTGCGTGACGACGACTTCGGGCAGGCGCGCCGGAAGCTAGGGTGAGACCATGCGCCTGGCGACCTGGAACGTCAACTCGATCCGTACCAGGGTCGACCGCGTCACCAACTGGCTCGAGCGTGCCGACGTGGACGTGCTGGCGATGCAGGAGACCAAGTGCTCCGACGAACAGTTCCCCACGATGCCGTTCGCGGCGTTGGGATACGAGGTGGTGCACTGCGGCTTCAACCAGTGGAACGGTGTGGCAATCGCGTCGCGGGTCGGCATCGACGCCGTCCAGGTGGGGTTCGACGGCCAGCCGACCTGGAGCGACAAGCCCGATGTCGAGGCCGCCGCCGAGGCGAGGGCGCTCGGCGCGACCTGCGCTGGGGTGCGGGTGTGGAGTCTTTACGTTCCCAACGGCCGCACCGTCGACTCGGCACACTACGTATACAAGCTGCAATGGCTTGCCGCCCTTCGGGAGACAGCGGCGTCGTGGCTGACCCGAGACCCGTCGACGCCGATCGCGCTGGTGGGTGACTGGAACATCGCGCCGACCGACGACGACGTCTGGGACGTCGAGTTCTACCAGGGCAGCACCCACGTCACCGAGGCAGAGCGCGCGGCGTTCGGATCGATCGTCGATGCCGGATTCACCGATGTGGTGCGCCCTTTCACGCCCGGGCCCGCGGTCTTCACCTACTGGGACTACACGCAGCTGCGGTTCCCGAAGAACCGGGGCATGCGCATCGATTTCATCCTGGGCTCGCCGGCGCTGGCCGGGCGGGTCACCCACGCCGAGATCGTGCGTGAGGAGCGCAAGGGCAAGCAGCCCAGCGATCACGCGCCGGTGCTTGTCGAGCTCACCGACCCGTAGCCGTTGCCTGACGGCGTCAAGCCGACGTGTCGGTGCTGATGGCCCGCAAGTTGGCTGCGGTGGCACAGTTGCTGGGGCTGCGGATCGAGGAGGAACTCGCCATCGACGTCGATGCGAAGTCTCTGATCACCGGCTTCACCCGCACGACGGCCGAGGTGTCGGCGGCGATGAACATGACTCCGGCGGGGGCCCGGAGGGTGGTCGCCCATGCCGAGGCCCTGGATTGCCGACTGCCCCAGATCGCGGCGCTGCTGGCGGCCGGCCGGGTCGACTGGGCCACCGTGGAATTGGTGATCACCCGCACCGAATTGGTCGACGACAAGAAATGCGCCCGACTGGACGAGACGCTGGCCGAGAAGGTCGGCGGGTGGCGGTGCTGGTCGCGGCAGCGGATCATCGACGCCGTCGACGCCGCGGTGAAGACCATCGATGCCGACGCGGCCAAGGAGCGACGGGTGGTCGCGTTCGACGAGCGCGGCATCCGTGTCACCGCCGACGCCGACGGGACGGCCCGCCTCCACGGCCGAGTCAGCGCGTCCACCGGGGCGAGGCTCGACAAGACGCTCTCCGCGATGGCGACCGCGGTGTGCCGCCGGGATCCGCGCACTCTCAAGCAGCGCCGCGCCGATGCGTTCGACGCACTCCTCGACAGAAGGGCCCTGGCCTGCACATGCGACGATCCGGCCTGCCCCAACCGCGGCGAAGATGCGCCAGCGGGAAAGACGGTGGTGATCAACGTGATTCGCACGGCCGACACGGTGGCCGGCAAGGGTGATCAGCCGGGTTATCTGACCGGGTTCGGGGTCATCGACGCCGAGCAGGTCCGTGAGCTGGCTCGAGACGCCATCCGCCGACCGGTCGAACAGCCCCAGGTCAGCGACAGCGAGGCGTTCCGGTACCGGCCCTCGGCGGCGCTGGACCGCTGGATCCGGTGTCGGGATCTGACGTGCCGGTTCCCGGGGTGCACGGTGCCCGCCGAGCGCTGCGATGTCGACCATACCGAGCCGTTCAACCATGCCGACCCCGCCGCGGGCGGTCTGACGGTGCCGTGGAATCTGGCCTGCTATTGCCGAGAACACCACCGGCTCAAGACCTTCCACTCGGGAGCCGGGGGTTGGCGCGACGAACAGCTCGACGAAGGCACCATCGTGTGGACCTCGCCGACCGGCCGGGTCTACCACACCACCCCCGGCGGCACCGAGGTGTTTCCCACGATGCGGGTCCGCCGACCCGAAGACCGTAAACGCATTGCCGCAGCCCGAAAGCGGCTGCGCGAGCGTCGACCGGTCAACGAGTACCACCGTCATCGCAATCACGCCGCCGCCCGCGAGATCCACGACCGCCGCTTCCGCAACCGCTTCCGCCGCACCCGGGTCCTGTTCCACGGCAGCATCACCGACAAGCCCAGCACCAGCCCGTTCTGCCGCTGGGTCAACGACCCCATCGAACCCGAGGAACTCCCACCGGACTGGCGCCCACCACCATTGACAACGTCAGACTCCGACGAACCACCACCGTTCTAGGAGAGCGATGAAAATCCTTGTGGCCACTGGACATACGCAGGGAACCAGCCCCAGCGACTATCACTTCTGCGTCGAACGCGAGCTGGTGTGGATACAAGAGCCCTGTGACGGGGACCTCCGAGATCCCGACGGGCCCTGCAGCTGCGGGCGTGGATTCGCCGGTGCCGCATCACATCGCGCGACGACAACTGCGATGGTCGTGGAATCGGAGATGACCCGCGACGACGTCGTGCTTGCATTCGAGACCAGCCTGGCCGACGGCGGCTGGCCGACCTCATGGGCCGGGGACGTCGCCGACGACAATCTGGAGATCGCCGCCCAACTTCCCGTCGGCGCGATCATCACCCGCGACGTCGAGAACTTCTTCCTGCGCGGCGCGCTGTTCAGCTGACGGAAGCGTCTTCGGCGTAGCGACCCGGGCTGAACAGCGAGGCGATCAGACCGATCAGCATCATCACCGCCGCGGCGACGAAGACCACCACGAGACCGGCGTGGAACGGCTCGATGATCAGGTGCGGGAAGAACGTCTGGCCGGTCAGCACCTCGGCATTGACGCCCGGCTGCTGCAGGGCATGGAACGGCTCGAGCAGTTCGGCGATCGGGTTGTAGCCGAGGAAGGCGGCGAACAGGCTGCCGACCGGTGGCAGGTTTGCCACCTCGTGGGCGACCGACGCCGAAACCCCCTGCTCCTGAAGGCCGTTGCTGAGCGCACCGGGCAGGGTGTTCGCGAGCCCGACGACCATCAACGAGAAGAAGATGCCGATCGACAACGACGAACCGGCGTTGAAGAACGTCGCGCGCACACCGGACGCGGCACCGCGTTCGGACGCGGGAACACTCGACATGATGGCCGCGGTGTTGGGTGCGGTGAAGATGCCGCCACCGACTCCGTTGAGGAAGATCAGCAGCGCGAACACCCAATACTCGAAGTCGACCGGGATCATCACCAACGCGATGAACGACAGCGCCATCAACGCCATCCCGCCGACCGTCAACGGCCGGGCGCCGTAGCGATCCGACAGCCAACCGGCGATCGGACCTGCCAACAGAAAGCCCACCGTGATCGGCAGCATGTAGATGGCCGCCCACAACGGAGTGGACTCGAAGTCATAGCCCCGCAGCGGAAGCCAGATGCCCTGCAACCAGATGATCAACATGAACTGCAGGCCGCCCCGCCCCATCGACGACATCAGCCCCGCAAGGTTCCCCATGCCGAAGGCCGCCGAGCGGAACAGCCGGATGTTGACCATCGGCTGGGCCACCCGGAGTTCGACGAGACAGAACACCCCCAGCAGGGCCAGTCCCCCCGCGATCGCGCCCAGCACCCATGGGTTGGTCCACCCGGTCGTGGACTGCCCATAAGGCTGGATGCCGTAGGTGATGCCGATCAACAGAACCGTCAGCCCCACCCCGAACGTCAGCGTGCCCGCCCAATCGATCCTGCCCGGCGTGCGGACGCCGAGTTCCTTCAGCGACCGCATGCTCCAGATGGTCCCGACGATGCCGATCGGCACGCCGACCCAGAAGATGGCCTGCCAGTGCCATTCGGAGAGCACGCCACCGATCAGCAGCCCCAGGAACGATCCGGCGACCGCGGCCACCATGTTGACCCCGAGCGCCATGCCACGCTGATTCGCCGGGAACGCGTCGGTGAGAATCGCCGATGAGGACGCCATCAGCATGGAGCCCCCGATGCCCTGGATCACCCGCCAGGCGATCAGCCAGATGGCGCCACCGTCGAGGTGGAGCGGGTCGAAGGACAACGCGATGGCCGCGACCGTGAACACCGCGAACCCGATGTTGTAGATCCGCACCCGGCCGAACATGTCGCCGAGTCGACCGAACGGCACCACCAGCACCGCGGTCACCACCAGGTAGCCCATCAGCATCCACAGCAGGTAGCTGATGTTGGAGGTAGACAGCGGGTTCAGGCCGATGCCGCGGAAGATCGCAGGCAACGAGATGAGGACGATCGACGCGTTGACCGTGGCCAGCAGCGTGCCCAGCGTCGTGTTGGACAGGACGATCCACTTGTAGCCGGGGTGGTTGTGGTCGATGCGGCTGCGCGGCGCCGCCTCCACGGTGGGCTCGATTTCCGTTGACATCTGCAATACCTCACGAGAGACAATACATATATTAGCTATTCAAATCATCTCGGGGCAATTCGTCAGGCACGGTTCCCTGCGCACATCCGCTGCGATAGCGTGGCACCGTCAACCACGCGGGAGCGCGTACCAGCGCGCTGAGAGGACGGGTAGGCCCGTCGACCGTACGAACCTGACCGGGTAATGCCGGCGTAGGGAGAAGCGCAATGCCTGATATTTCTGTCGACCCATCTGTGACCACGGGGCCCATCAAGGGCAGCACCAAGATCTACATCGACGGGGTGCCGTTCCGGCGGGTCAACCTCACCAACGGCGAACACCTCGACCTGTACGACACCTCCGGCCCCTACACCGACGACGGCGCCGCGATCGACCTGACGGCCGGTCTGCCACGCCGCGCCGTCACCCGCGACCGGGGCACCCAGCTGCAGCGGGCCCGCGCCGGCGAGATCACCGCCGAGATGGCATTCATCGCAGCACGCGAACGGGTGCCCGCCGAGCTGGTGCGCGACGAGGTCGCCCGCGGCCGCGCAGTGATCCCCGCCAACCACAACCACCCCGAAGCCGAACCGATGATCATCGGCAAAGCCTTTGCGGTGAAGGTCAATGCCAACATCGGCAACTCGGCGGTGACCTCGTCCATCGCCGAGGAGGTCGACAAGATGGTGTGGGCCACCCGCTGGGGCGCCGACACCATCATGGACCTGTCCACCGGCCGCGACATCCACATGACGCGGGAGTGGATCCTGCGCAACTCGCCGGTGCCCGTCGGCACTGTCCCGCTCTACCAGGCCCTGGAGAAGACCAACGGCGACCCGGCCGAACTGACGTGGGAGCTGTACCGCGACACCGTGATCGAGCAGTGCGAGCAGGGCGTGGACTACATGACCGTGCACGCAGGTGTGAAGCTGGCCCACATCCCGCTGACCGTCGACCGCGTCACCGGGATCGTCTCCCGCGGCGGCTCGATCATGGCGGCGTGGTGCCTGGCTCACCACCAGGAATCGTTCCTGTACACCAACTTCGAGGAACTCTGCGACATCCTGGCTCGCTACGACGTGACCTTCTCGCTGGGCGACGGCCTGCGTCCGGGGTCGATCGCCGACGCCAACGACGCCGCGCAGTTCGCGGAGCTGGAAACCCTCGGCGAGCTGACCAAGATCGCCAAATCCCTTGGCGTGCAGGTGATGATCGAGGGTCCGGGCCATGTTCCGATGCACAAGATCGTTGAGAACGTCCGGCTCGAGGAAGAGTTGTGCGAGGAGGCGCCCTTCTACACCCTGGGCCCGCTGGCCACCGACATCGCGCCCGCGTACGACCACATCACATCGGCCATCGGCGCGGCGATCATCGCGCAGGCGGGTACCGCGATGCTCTGCTACGTCACTCCCAAGGAACATCTCGGCCTGCCGAATCGCAAGGACGTCAAGGACGGGGTGATCGCCTACAAGATCGCCGCGCACGCCGCCGACCTCGCCAAGGGGCACCCGCACGCCCAGGACCGCGATGACGCCCTCTCGCGTGCGCGTTTCGAATTCCGCTGGCACGACCAGTTCGCGCTGTCGCTCGATCCCGACACCGCGCGCGAGTTCCACGATGAGACGCTGCCAGCCGCGCCGGCCAAGACCGCCCACTTCTGCTCGATGTGCGGGCCCAAGTTCTGCTCGATGCGCATCACCCAGGATGTGCGAGATGCGATGGCCGACAAGTCCCGCGAGTTCGCCGAGCTCGGCAACCAGGTATATCTACCGGTGGTGTCGTCGTGACGTTCCTGCCGCTCGCCCCGCCGGGGCGGACGCCGCTGCGCGTGCTGACCATCGCCGGCTCCGACTCCGGCGGCGGCGCAGGCATCCAGGCCGACATGCGAACCTTTGCGATGCTGGGCATCCACGGCCTGGTCGCCGTCACAGCGGTCACCGTGCAGAACTCCCAGGGCGTCAAGGGGTTTCACGAAATACCACTCGATGTCATCGCCGGCCAGATCGATGCAGTGGCTTCCGACATCGGGCTGCAGGCGGCCAAGACCGGCATGCTGGCATCATCGGAGATCATCGACACCATCGCCGACACCTGGGTCGGACAGGGTCTCGACGGCACGGCGCCGCTCGTCGTCGACCCGGTGTGCGCCTCCATGCACGGTGACCCACTGCTGCACCCGAGTGCCCTCAAATCCCTGAGGGAGAGGCTCTTTCCACTCGCGACGGTGGTGACCCCCAACCTCGACGAGGTCCGCCTGCTCACCGGGATCGAGGTCGCCGACAACGCCACCCAGCGCACCGCCGCCCGCGAACTGCACGCACTCGGCCCGCAGTGGGCCCTGGTCAAGGGCGGACATCTGCGGTCCTCGGCGCACAGCCCCGACCTGCTGTTCGACGGCACCGAGTTCCACGAGTTCGATTCCCCCCGAATCGACACCGGCCACGACCACGGAGCAGGTGACACATTGGCCGCCGCCATCGCCAGCGCCCTCGCGCACGGTTACACCGTGCCCGACGCCGTCGCCTTCGGGAAGCGCTGGGTGACCGAATGTCTGCGCGCCGCATATCCATTGGGTCACGGACACGGACCGGTCTCTGCGTTGTTCCGGCTCGGGACATGACCCTCGTGGAGATCCCCGAGATCGCGGGCGTCGCGCACCGGCCCGACGGCGCCCCCGACGGCGCCCCCGCCGGCGGCGTCGCACTGACGCACGGCGCCGGGGGCAGCCGGGAATCTCCGCTGCTCAAGGCGATCTGCGACGAATGGTCGCGACGCGGGTGGCTCGCAGTGCGCTACAACCTGCCCTACCGGCGGCGCAGACCCAAAGGCCCGCCGTCGGGTTCGGCGGCCACCGATCGCGCGGGCATCGTCGAGGCGGTGGCCACCGTCCGCGCGCTGGTCGACGGCCCGAACCTACCCGTGGTTGCGGGCGGTCACTCCTACGGCGGCCGCCTCACCTCGATGGCGGTCGCCGACGGGCTCGACGTCGCCGTGCTCACGCTGTTCTCCTACCCGCTGCACCCGCCCGGAAAGCCGGAACGGGCACGCACCGAGCATCTTCCGCGCATCACCGTCCCGACGGTCTTCACCCACGGAACCGCCGACCCGTTCGGCAGCCTCGATGAGCTCCGCCCGGCCGCGGCCCTCGTCGCCGCCACCACCGCGATCGTCGAGATCACCGGCGCCCGCCATGATCTCGGGTCCAAGAAGCTCGATGTTCCGGCACTTGCCGTGGACGCGGCACTTGCGTTGCTCGCCTGAGCTATCGTCACGTGATGACCGCGCCACCACCCCCGCCACCGCCCTATGGCCCGCCACCGGGCGGGGGTTACCCGCCGCCGCCTCCGCAGCCGTACCAGGGTGGGCAGCCCGGCGGCTTCCCCGCACCCCCGCCCCCGAAGAAAAAGGGGAAGGGGTGGGTGATCGCCGCCCTGGTGCTCGCGGTCCTGGCGGCGGTCGTCATCGGGGCGGTGATCCTGCTGCAGGCGTTCGGCGACGGCAACGTCACGGCCACCGACGTCAAGGTCGGCGACTGCCTCGCCGAGATCCCCGGCGGCGACCAGGTGGCCCGGGTCCAGACCATCGGATGTGACCAGCAACACGCCGGCGAGGTGTTCGCCGTGCTCCTGATGCCCGACGGCGACTTCCCCGGACGGAAAGCGGTCGAGGCGTACCACAAGAAATGCAGCCCCGAGCTGGCCGCCTACTCGCCCGCGTCCATGACCGACGACTCGGTGCAGCTCTACGTCCTCTACCCCACCGCCGAGACCTGGGAGGACGGGGACCGCGCTGTGACCTGTATCGCCACGCTCGACCCGCCCCGGACCGGCTCCATAAAAGGCTGAGTTTTCGCGTACCTCGGGTACCGTCTCCACCATGACTTCGGAGCACTTCGACGTGGTCATCGTGGGCGCCGGCTTTGCAGGCATCGGCGCCGCGATCCAGCTCAAACGGATGGGTTACGAGAACTTCGTGATCCTGGACCGCGAGGACGACCTCGGCGGGACGTGGTACGTCAACCACTACCCCGGCCTGGCGGTGGACGTTCCCACCACCACCTACTCGTACTTCTTCGAGCCGAACCCGAACTGGTCACGGCTCTTCTCCACCGGCGACGAGATCAAGCAGTACGCCGACGACGTCGCCGACAAGTACGACGTACGTCGCCACATGCGCTTGCGCACGACGGTCGAGAGCGCACGGTGGGACGAGGACGCCAAACAGTGGCGGGTCGCCCTCGGCGACGGCGAGACCGTCTCGACCCGTTTTCTCATCACCGCCACCGGTTTCCTGTCCCAACCGCACGTCCCCGACATCCCGGGGGTCACGGAGTTCGACGGCCGGATCATCCACACCACCGCGTGGGACGACTCCTACGACCCGACGGGTGACCGCGTCGGGATCATCGGCACCGGCGCCACCGCCGTGCAGCTCATCCCGGAGTTGGCGAAGAAGACGGCCGATCTCACCGTGTACCAACGGACGCCGATCTGGGTGGTGCCCAAGGCCGACTTCCGCTTCTCCGAGCGCGCCAAGCGACTCTTCGCTCGGGTGCCGCTGACCCAGCGGATCATCCGCGCCGTGACCGACACCCTCTACGAGTTCTTCGTGTCGGTCGGCGTCGTCCACTACCGGGCCACCCGCGGGCGGTTCAACATCGCCGCGGGCGACCTCGCCAAGATGCACCGGTTCGTGTCGATCCGCGACAAGGAACTTCGTGCCAGGCTCACCCCCGACTACGACTTCGGGTGCAAGCGCCCCACCTTCTCCAACAGTTACTACCGCACGTTCACCAAGCCGCATGTCCACCTCCAGGACAGCGGAATCGCGCGCATCGAGGCCGACGGCATCGTGTCCAACGACGGCACCAAGACCGTCGTCGACACCCTGGTGCTCGCCACCGGTTTCGACCTGTGGGAGGCCAACTTCCCTGCGATCGAGGTGGTCGGACGGCAGGGTCGCAATCTCGGTAAATGGTGGCGCGACACCAGATTCCAGGCCTATCAGGGTGTTTCGATGCCGCTGTTCCCCAACTACCTGTCCCTGGCGAGCCCGTATGCGTTCCTCGGGTTGAACTTCTTCAACACGATGGAGTACCAGATGCGGCACATGGATCGGCTATTCGGTGAGGTGAAGCGCCGTGACGCAACGACTTTCGAGATCACCGAGGAAGCCAACACCCGTTACCTGGACAGGATGACCGAGCTGCTCGGCGAGTCGATCTTCACGACGGGCGACTGTGCGTCGGCGAGGTCGTACTATTTCAACCCCAGCGGTGAACCCACGCTGTTGCGCCCCACCTCGACCAAGGCCGCGATCCGGGAAGCCTCCGACTTCCCGGTCGGCGACTATCAGTTCAACTAGGAGGACCTTCAGTGCCGAAAGAGAATTCGCGTGCCGCGACCGTGACGGGGCTCGCGCTGGCAGGCACCGGACTGTCGCACTTCGTCGTCCCGCAGTTGTACGAGGGCATCACCAAGCCGATATTCCCCACGAACACCCGGCAGTACGTGTACATCGACGGCGCCATCGAGACGGCCGTCGGGCTCGGACTGGCCGCCCAGAAAACACGCAAGCTGGCCCTGGTGGGCCTGGCCGGCTACGGGCTCTACTTGGTCGGCAGCGCGGTGCGCAACCGGTAGCGGCCGAGCAGCGTCACATCCACCAGCCGTTCCACCGTCGTCCTGGCCTCGTGCGAGTTCGAATAGCGCATCAACCGGCCGAGGTCGATGACCAGCGACATGGCGGCGTGCACGGCGAAAGGCGACTGAGCGGGCGTCCATTCCGGGCGCACCGCGCCCATGAGCTCGACCCACGACTCGACCGTCGACCGCTGCAGGTCGCGCAGGATCCGCTGGTCGGCCGCGCTGAGATTGAGCCGTTCGCAGTAGTAGACGTTCTCGAGTTCGGGTTGTCCGAAGGACTGCGTCACGTAGGCGTCGATCGCGGTCGCCAGCGCCTCCTCGGGGTCGCTGACCGTCGCGACGATCGTCGACAGTTCGGCCGACAGCCGATCGGAGGCACGGCGGAATGCCGCGGCGAGGATGTCACTCTTTCCCGAGAAGTACTTGTAGATACCGGAAGTCGGCATCCCGACCGCTGAGGCGATGTCGTCCATGCTGGTTTCGCGATAGCCGTTGAGGTTGAACAGCCTCATCGACTCGGTCAGCAGCGCTTCGTACTTGGAGGGCTCGACTCGTCGGGGTACGGCCTCGGGTTCCTGATGCTCGGGCACGTCGGGCAGGTCGACGGACAGCGCGGTGCGGACGAGCTGGGTCAGCAGATCGTGCACCTGGGCGGCGGGCAGCTTGGCCCGATGGTCGACGATGCTGCCGACAACAGAGAGCACCGCCGTCGACAGCGTGAAGCGTTGCCGCGACGTCAGCTCGGGGCGCAGCGCCATCAGGGGCCGATGGATCCGATGGTGCACGGTGCGCAACTGGTCGTTGAGCATGGCCTGGTCCTCACCATGCAGATACCGGGCTTCCCACCGGTAGAGGCCACCCGATGACCGGTTCGCCATCGCGGTCTCGATGAGCGCCGACACCAACTGGTCGAGCACCTGCTGGGGATCGGCACCGTCTACCTGGGCGGTGCAGTCCACGAGCTGCTGGCCGAGGTTGAGGACCGCGCCGCGGAAGAGTTCGTACTTGCTGGAGTAGTGGCGGTACAGCGCGGCCGCGGAGATCCCGACCCTCGACGCGATGGTCTCCATGCTGACGCCGTGGTAGCCCAGCGCGCTGAACGCCTCGGCGGACGCGCGCGCGATCTGCGCCTTCCGATCCTTCGGCCTGCGTCGGATGCCGCTGACATCACGGCCATCGCCGTCTCCGGCGGTGCGCGCCATGGCGCCCACGATATCGGACCTATGATCACGCCGTGCGCTCCCCGGACGGACCGGATCTGCAGCGACGGCTCGGCACCTTCGACACCGTCACCATCGGCCTCGGCTCCATGGTCGGAGCGGGGATCTTCGTCGCGCTCGCGCCGGCGGCCGCGGCAGCCGGGTCCGGACTGCTCATCGCGCTGGCGGTGGCGGCCGTGGTGGCGTTCTGCAATGCGATGTCCTCGGCCCGGCTGGCCGCACGTTACCCGGAGTCGGGCGGCACCTACGTGTACGGCCGCGAACGCCTCGGCCCGTTCTGGGGCCATACCGCGGGATGGAGTTTCGTCGTCGGCAAGACGGCGTCGTGCGCGGCGATGGCGCTGACCGTGGGTTACTACGTGTGGCCGGAGTACGCCAAGGCGGTGGCGGTGGCATCGGTGGTCGCGCTGACGGCCCTCGGCTACGCGGGAATCCAGAAGTCCGCACTGCTCACCCGCGTCATCGTGGCTCTGGTCCTTGCGGTGCTGGCGATGGTGGTGGTGGTCGTGCTCGGCTTCGGCGACGTGGACTCGTCCCGGTTGATTCCCGACGGCACCGGCCTGGGCGTGCTGCAAGCTGCCGGCCTGCTGTTCTTCGCCTTCGCCGGGTATGCGCGGATCGCGACGCTCGGTGAAGAGGTCCGGGATCCGGAGAAGACGATTCCCCGCGCCGTTCCGCTCGCCCTCGGGATCGCCCTGGTCGGGTACGCGGCGGTGGCCGTCGCGGTGCTCGCGCAGCTGGGCAGCGCGGGGCTGGCCGCGGCCGACGCGCCCCTGTCGGAGGCGGTGCGCGCCGCCGGCTTCCCGGCACTCGTGCCGGTGGTCGGCGCCGGCGCCGCGATCGGAGCGCTGGGAGCCCTGCTCGCGCTGCTGCTCGGTGTCTCGCGGACCACGCTGGCCATGGCCCGCGACCGCCACCTGCCGCATCTGCTGGCGGCCGTACATCCGCGTCACCGGACGCCGCACCGTGCCGAACTGGCCGTCGGCATCGCCGTGGCGCTGCTCGCCGCCGTGGTCGATGTGCGCAGCGCCATCGGCTTCTCGTCGTTCGGGGTGCTGCTCTATTACGCGATCGCCAACGCGTCGGCTCTGACACTGGACGCGGGCCGAGTGCTACCTGCGATCGGGCTGGTCGGTTGCCTGGTGCTGGCGGCCACGCTTCCGGTGACCGCGGTCCTGGTGGGAACAGCGGTGGTGCTGGTGGGCATGCTCACCTACTTGGCTGGCGACAGACGCCGTCATGGTGTCTAGTCGCATGGTGAACCTTGCCTGGAAGCCCGTCGAGTCGCGGTCCGACCCCGACTTCGTCGTCGCCCCCGACGAACGCCTGAGCTGGCTGAGCACCCTGGGCCTGGGAGCTCAGCACGTGGTGGCGATGTTCGGCGCCACGTTCCTGGTCCCCGTGCTCACCGGTTTCCCGCCGGCCACCACGCTGCTGTTCTCCGGCGTGGGAACCATCCTGTTCCTGCTGATCACCGGTAACCGGCTACCGAGCTATCTCGGATCCAGCTTCTCGGTCATCGCGCCGGTCACCGCTGCGGTCGCGGCGCAGGGCACCGGCAGTGCGCTCGGCGGCATCGTCGCGGTCGGCGTTCTGCTCATCCTCGTCGGTGGCATCGTTCACCTCGCCGGCACCCGGTGGCTCGATCTGACGCTGCCGCCCGTGGTGACGGGCGCGATCGTCGCGCTGATCGGATTCAACCTGGCACCCGCGGCGAAGACCAACTTCGAAGCGGGCCCGCTGCTCGGTTTCGTCACGCTGGTCCTGCTCGTCGCCGCGCTAGCGTTCTTCCGCGGGATGATCGGCAGGCTCGCGATCTTGCTCGCCGTGGCCGCGGGTTACCTGCTCGCGCTGCTCCTCGGCGACGTGGACACCTCCGGTATCGCGTCGGCGCGCTGGATCGGCCTGCCCGAGTTCCAGACACCGACCTTCTCGCTTGCGGTACTGCCGATGTTCCTGCCTGCGGTGATCGCGCTGATCGCCGAGAACATCGGCCACGTCAAGTCCGTCGGGCAGATGACCCGCACCGACATGGATCCGCTGATGGGCCGGGCGCTGGCCGCCGACGGGGTCGCGACCACGCTGGCGGGCTTCGGCGGCGGGTCCGCCACGACGACGTACGCCGAGAACATCGGGGTCATGGCGGCGACCCGCGTCTACTCGACCGCGGCGTACTGGGTCGCCGCGGCGGTGGCGATCATGTTGTCGTTGTGCCCCAAGGTGGGTGCGACGATCTCGGCGGTCCCGGCGGGTGTGCTCGGCGGGGCCACGGTGGGGCTGTACGGTCTGGTCGGCATCCTCGGGGTGCGGATCTGGCTGACCAACCACGTCGACTTCTCCAAGCCCGTCAACCAGATGACCGCCGCCATTCCGTTGATCATCGGTATCGCCGACTTCACCTGGCAGGCAGGCAGTCTCACGTTCACCGGCATCGCGCTCGGATCGATCGCCGCGTTGCTCATCTATCACGGCATGCGGCTACTGGGCTTCAGACAGCGTGACTAGGGCGCGCGATGGTTCCGTCGGTCCCGTGGCGGCACCCCGTTGACACCGTCGGTCGACTCGGCGTAGGTCCCCACCGCGAAGGCGACGGCGGCGGCCATGATCCCCAGCGCGTCGCGGTCGACGTTGTCGATGGTGTCCCGACCCGTGTGGTAACCGGGATCGAAGGCGACCCCTGCCCGGCCTCCCCAAAGTCGTTCCTGCACTTCTGTTTTCGGCTGCGACGAGCCCGTGGTGAGTCCCCCGATCGGGATGCCGGCGGCCAGGAAGGGCGCATAGTCGGTGTTTCTGCCCAGCGGCACGTCCGCAGGCCGCACCCCGGCCAGGTTGAGCCGGCCCGCCAGCGTGCGCTCGATGCCGGCCGACCCGTCGGGCGCGGCGTCGATCTCGGGACCGGGCTGCGCGGACTGATCCCCGTCGTCGGTGAAGTAACCCGCGTTCGGTGACCCGATCATGTCGAAGTTCAGGTACAGCGCGATGTCGTCGAGTTGCTCCCCGGTCAACGAGCGCACGTAGTCGGTGGACCCGTCGGTCGAGATCTCCTCGGCACCCCAGAACGCGAACCTCACGGCGTTTCCTGCCGCCGGTTCGGGGCCGAGCTGCAGCGCGGTCTCCAGCACCGCGGCGACCCCGGAGCCGTTGTCGTTGATGCCGGGGCCCGACCGCACGCTGTCGAGGTGCGCGCCGACGGCCACGACGTTGCCGGTGTCACCGGATTTGGTCTGCGCGATCACATTCCGCGAAGTGGTCATCACCGGCTCGTTGTCGAGCAGCAGGGTCACCGGGGCGTCGGTCCGGCGCAGCGCCGCATCCGCGGTCGGGTCGATGATGCCGACCGGCACCGTCAGGTTGTTGTAGTAGCCCGGCGAGAACAGGCTCGGTGGCGCACCGACCGGCTTTGTCGGGCTGGCCCGGCTGACCACGAGCATCCCGACCGCACCCTCGGCGAGCGCGGCGGTCTGCTTGTCGACGATCGAGCACCCGCTGTCGTCGACCACGGCGATGGCGCCCTCGACCGACACAGACCCGTAGTCGGCCACCGTGCATCCGGCGGGCCTGCCGGGCCGCAGCGTGAGGGCACGCAGACCTCCCGGCGGTGTGGTGGTCAGCAACGACGCCTGCTCCACCCGATGATCGCGGCCGGAGACGGTGAGCGCGGGCTTGCCCCCGCGGGACCCCGAGAGGCGCTGGAACTCCGGGGTCTGAACCTCGAATCCCCTGTCGCGCAGCAGGCGTGCGAGGTAGTCGACGCTGGCCTGGTGCCCCGGGGTGCCGTCGGCGCGGTTCCCGTCGTTGGCGTCGGCGATCTTCTGCAACTCCACGAGATGGCGGTAGACGCCGTCGACGGTCACCTTGTCCGCGAGCCCGGGGCCCAGCGCCGGAGCGGGTGCCGGGGCACTCGACGAGCAGGAGACGACGGCACTCACCGCCACCGCGGCGGCGGTGGCAGGTCGCCACCGGATGCTCATGACTCGGTCAGTTGGTGGCGGGTTCGGTCGTCGCGGACCGGTAACCCGTTGCGGCCGCGCTGGTCCTGCGCGTACAGGCCCACCACGTAGGCCACTCCGCCGCCGTGGATCTGCAGCGCCGTCCGGTCGATCTTGTCCAGGGTGTCGGTGTCCTTGTGATAGTTCGGGTCGAAGGGTTCGTCGGCCTGACCGCCCCACAGCTCGGCCTGCCGCGCCGATTTCTTCGCTTCTGCACCCGAGAACAGCCCTCCCGCAGGCACGCCCGATCTGGTGAACGCGTCGTAGTCGGACCTGCCGTCGAACGAGGTGTCCTCGCCGGGCTTTCCTTGACGGTCGAGGTAGTCGACCAGGGTCCGCTCGATTCCGGCCGAGCCCTCGTTCACCCGAGGGTTGCCTTCGCGTGGGTCGGGTGCGGTCGACTGGTCACCGTCGTAGGTGAAATACCCGGGGTTGGGCGAACCGATCATGTCGAAGTTGAGGTAGAGCGCGATGTCTTTGAGGGCGTCGGCGTCCAGTGACTCGACGTAGTCGCTGGAACCGAGCAGCCCGAACTCCTCGGCACCCCAGAAACCGAACCTGACGGCATTGTTGATCTGCGGCGAACTTCCCAGCTGCAGCGCGGTTTCCAACACCGCCGCGACCCCGGATGCGTTGTCGTTGATCCCCGGCCCCTCGGCCACGCTGTCGAGATGCGCTCCGACCATGACGATGTCAGCAGTCGAACCTGTCTTGGTCTGGGCGATCACGTTGCGGGTCTGCTCGATCCGGACCCCGGCATTGAGCTTGATCGCCACAGGCGCGCCCGACTGTGCGCGCACCTGCGCGCCCGCGTCCCTGGTCACGCTGACAACCGGGATGCGCACCTCGGTGTCCTGCCCGAGAGTGCCGCCCATCTCGTCGCCCTCCTCGTTGTTGGCGACGATCAGCGCCACGGCGCCGCGCTCGGCGGCGACGGCCTGCTTCGCGCCGAACGGGCACGAACCGCGGTCGACCAGCACGATCGCGCCCTCCACCGGCAGCCCGTCGTAGTCGCCGGCCGTGCAGCCCGGCGTGTCCTCGACTCGTGCGGCGACGAGCGGGCCGGTGACGCCGGCGGGCTCGGTGCTGATGGTGTACTCCATCGGCCTGGCTTCGACGGGTTCGCCGGCGACGGTCACCGCCGGCTCGTCGGCCCACGGGATCCTAACCTCGAACTCCGGGGTGTCCACGTCGAACCCCTTGTCCCGCAGCGAATCGACGACGTAGTCGAGGCTCGCGTCATAACCCGGGGTGCCGAGCGCGCGGTTGCCTGCGTGGGCGTCGGCGATCTCGGCGAACCTACCGAGGTGCGCCATCATCGCATCGACGGTGACCTTCTGCCGGAGCCCGTCGGCGAACTCCACCGCAGCGGCAGGGTCGGGATCCGGGGTCGGCGCAGGCACGGGAGTGGCCTGCCTACTGCAGCCGCCGATCGCGAGGACGACGACGGCCAGCACAGCCGTGATCGTCCGTTCAGTGCGCGTCACGACACCACGTTAGCGCGAGTCCAAATAGTCCAAGACCGCGTCGGCGACGACGCGCGGCCGTTCGATCTGCAGGAAGTGTCCCGCGGACGGAACGGTCAGTACCCGGCTGCCACTTGGCAGCACGGTGGCGACCTGTTCGGCGTATTCCGCCATCATCGCGCCGTCCTGCGCACCCTGCAGGTGCAGGACGGGCACCCGCGGCAACTCGAAACGCCACCGGTCCAACTCGCGGTACCGGGGCGCCGGGCGCGACGGCCGGGCCAGGGCGCGGTAGTAGGACACCGCCGCCCGCCGGTGCGCGGGGCGCGGGAGGGCGGCCAGGGCCTCGTCCAGTTCGGCGTCCGTCGGGTAGCCGGGTGGCCCCCAGTCGCGCCAGAGCCGCGGGATGACCCGCGGGAGCAACCGTTCGGGCAGCCCGGGCAACTGGAAGAACAGGATGTACCAGCTGTTGCGCAACTGCTGCGGCATCATCCTCAACTGACGACCGACCGGACCGCGCGTCTTGTTGATCGCACCCACCGGAGGCACCGCCATCGAGATGTGCTCGGCGAAGGGCGAGTCCGGATACGCGGCGATCGCGCTGCTGGTGAAGGCACCCCAGTCGTGGCCGATGAGCACCGCGTCGGCGGGTGCCCCGAGTTCGGTGTGCACCGCCAGCGCGTCGTACATCAGCGCACCGATGTGATAGTCGCCGTCGGCGGCAGGACCGGTCGGCGCGTATCCGCGGGAGAACGGGGCGACCACCCGCATGCCACGCTCGGCCAGCAGCGGCGCCAACTTGGCCCACCCCCACGCGCTGTCGGGGAAGCCGTGCAGGCACAGCACCAGCCTGCCATCGGCAGGGCCCC
>Ga0209347_1000973_pt1 | contig 55572 bp, 52 predicted proteins | sample AutmiccommuBRH23_FD_187382 | JGI IMG/M metagenome (GOLD analysis project Ga0209347, IMG submission 187382) | Deep subsurface microbial communities from Mt. Terri, Switzerland - Autotrophic microbial communities BRH/23 (SPAdes) (version 2) | ecosystem: Environmental > Aquatic > Deep subsurface >... | reverse complement strand
GCCGCTGAGTGTACCTTTTGGGATCAGCGGCTTCGGCGATACTCTCCACAGGAGACTATCGTCACCGAAGACTCGATGTTCAACTTTAGTTGAACGAGTTCACTTGATGAAAACCTTAATTTCATACTCGGAGTTTACGGATTTCAAAATGAAATTCACTATAATCTAACAAGAAAGTGTGTTTTTATCTTGAATATTTTCTTACAGGGATTAACTATGGGATTGGCCTATGTTGCACCAATCGGAATGCAAAATCTGTTTATTATTAATACAGCTCTTACACAGAATAAAAGCCGTATATATTTGACAGCACTAATAGTTATTTTTTTTGATGTAACTCTTGCAATTGCATGCTTTTTCGGAGTGGGGGCTATTATGAAGAAATCACCTTGGCTAGAAATGACTGTGCTTTTAATCGGTAGTATTACAGTTATTTATATTGGCTCTAGGATTCTTTGTACAAAAAGTTCTTTAGATACTTTGACTGATGTTAATGTAAGCGTTCTAAAAGTAATATCAACTGCCTGTGTTGTAACATGGTTTAATCCACAAGCTTTAATTGATGGCAGCATGATGTTAGGTGCATTTAAGGCTACGCTCTCAGCAAATGAGGCAAGCAAATTTATATTAGGTGTTGCCGTTGGATCTACCTTATGGTTTCTGGGAATATCAACTCTGATTCCAATTATTCGCGATAAATTCAATCACCGTGTCCTACGTCTGATCAATATTGTTTGTGGTATTGTCATAATATTTTATGGCATAAAATTACACTATCATTTCTGGCAAATAGCTTTGCAATTTTAGAATATCTTGGGCATTCTTATCGGACGCGATGAGGACATGTGCCGAGAGAAAAATGCTTTTAATGTATATACTACAAATAGCTACTGATTGCCGCTTGATATTGAATAGAAAGTTAAGGAAATCATATGAATGACTTAAAGTTTAAAGCCTATGCAGTGACAAATGAAATCGATCTTAATAAGATTGCTGTAGAATGCAATATTAGGAAAAAGTATACCTGGGAGGAGCCTCTTCTTTTTCAAGATGAGGTGCTTGGAATAATTATTGGAGAAGAACCCGGAAACGATGAAAAGATCCTAGTTTTTTCTTTTGGGAGTATTGTTTTTATTAATTCGACCAAACAGCATACCGAAACACTGATGCGCTATCTGAAAGCGATAAAGCCTGATATCGATATCGGAGGTTATGATAGGTTTCAGGAAGATTATGTACTTCATCCGGTTGAGGGGGAAAAAATTGATTTTACGGATCGCTATGTTCAGATTCCAAATATGGAGTTGTTTTACCCGGAATTAATATCCATCGTGATTGCCAAGTCTGTAGCGCTTGAAAGGATAGAAGAGCAGCTGAGCAAAATTCTTGATGATCTTGAGAGCAAAATTGATAGACTGGAGAAAGGCAAATTGAATATCGGGAATAAAGAACTTGCCAAGACGACTTCAAGAATTGTTAGGCATGAGTACAATACCATTGCGTATATCATGATTCTTGACAAACCCGACATTACCTGGACTAACAGTGATGCAGCAGATTTTTATGAAAAGATGTCAGAGTTTTTTGAGCTGAATGACCGGTACGAGGTGATAAAGAGCAAGACCGAAATCCTGAAAAGTATCATTGACGGGTTTGCAACCATAAGTCATTCTATACGCGGATTGTTTGTTGAATGGGTGATTGTTCTGCTGATTGTTATTGAGGTAGTGCTTATGGTGCTCGAATTATTCAGGTAAAGACAGGTGTAATATGGAAAGAATAATCCTTAATACCTATAAAGTTGCAACAAGACTGCCCCTCGTGCGGATAGCCTCATTTATTAATCTTAGGAAGGACGTAGGCTGGAAGGAATATATAAAATTTAACGGGACGGACGTTGAAAAGATCCTAAAATATGATTCGGCAAACAAGGCAGTGTACTTATATAAATATGGTTGTATAACCTTCTTAAACTTCAATCAAGACGAGATCTCAATTTTTCTTGAGTATTTGGGGACACTGTTCGTTGACTTAGATTATAAATTGCTTTCTAAATTTAATGAGACCCATGAGATGATCCTCTCGAGGGGCGTCCGTTTAAACTTGTGGGATGGCGACGAGGTAATATTTGATTATCATCAACAAGTGGATGATATAGCAGCCGCAGTTTTAGCAAAGTCTACCGAGCTATACAAGATTGAAACCGAGCTTTCCGCGGTTTTAGATGAGGCGGGTAAGTTCATAAGTCAACTTAATAAGGGATTTCTATGGGCAAATACTAAAAAGGTGTCTTCAACCCTTGCCAAAAGCATCCGGCTTAAATACAGGAGCATTGAAAGTGTAAGGCTTCTTGATAGACCCTCGGAGTTTAGCAGAACCCTTGAATTAAGACAAATATTTGACAGGATGAGTGAGTATTTTGAGCTCAATGAAAGATATGCTGTCATATCAAATCAGTGGGAAATTTTGGACTCAATAACGGGAGATTATTTAAACTTTGGAACTAAACAATCAGAGAGGAGACTTCTGCTCTTTGAAATATTGCTTCTTGCTAGCTTTCCGCTTCTACACATCCTGTCGTAAATCGCTTTTGATCGTTAAGTCCCAGACTGGAAGCGGAAAGAAGGCGGTCTTGCACTGGATTTAGTAAAATATTACCATATGTCTTTTTTATAAACATTTGGCATGATATAATGGGACAAGGGGGTAATGTCTATGCGAAAGGTGCCCGTGGAGCTACAATTCTGGAAAGAATTTTTTCAAGCGCGAGTTGAGATAGCTGCCGTTTATTTATTTGGATCACTTGGGACTGAGTTTGAACATCCGCAGAGTGATATCGATTTGGGAGTAGTTTTTAATCGCCCAGTTACACTATCTGAGGAATTGGAGCTAGATGGAGCCTTAAGCCTTCACATCGGTCATGATCGAATAGATTTGGTAAATCTGAATCGGGCTTCTATCGCTTTACAGTTTCGCGCACTCCAGGAAGGCATTCTTGTCTTCGAAGGAGACTATGTAAAACATAGCGATTTTATTGAATATGTGATTAAGACCTATCCGGACTATGCTGTTAAGTATGCAATCTTCGCTCGAGATTACGAGCTGGCTCTTAAGGAGGAGTATAGTCATGGTGGATAAGGATATTATGCAGCGAAAACTTTCTTTCGTAGATTTAAAGTTACGTAATTTGGAGACGTTAAAACTAATAGAACGCAAAGACTTTTTAGCTAGTTTTCAGGCGATTGATGCTGCGAAGTATAACCTACAAGTTTGTATTGAGGCCTTAATTGATGTTTCTAATCATGTGATAGCAAGAGAGCGCTGGGGAATCCCTAGTACATCTGCAGAAGCAGTAAAGCTTTTAATAAAACATGGGGTATTGGGTGACGATAAAGAACTCTCGCTAGTGCAAATGGTGAAGTTCCGTAATCGAATTGTGCACCTGTATCAAGAGGTTGATGACTCTGAGATTTATCGGATTTTACAGGAAAACCTTGATGATATTAAAAATTTTATCCAGGCTGTGATAAGCAAATTTTTTTAATCTAGACATAGAGGTCAGTATTCGAAGGATGGATCATGAGTGGGTATTAATGGTAAACATCTTTCAATGGAGTTGAGCATAAATTCATTGATTTGGATAGTCAGGTAGAGTCGTACTATGCAATAAACCCTTTGAGTTTCAATATAGTAGGGATTAAGCAGCTAATCTCATGAGAGGTTAGTTGCTTTTGCTATTCATGATTGTAGTAAGGAGGATAATTCAGACGACTAACCGGTCTGTGAACACTGTGGACGGCAGACCCTTAGCCTAGTTCCAGAACAAGATGGTTTAGTTTGTCAGGAATGCAGTAAGTTTAAAGAAGGAAATTTCTTTTGTGATGTCGAAATAATGGATATACAGAGTAAGACGGTGGAAGTAAGTGGGATTAGGTACAATCTTTATGACTAGTATGGCAATAGGTTTTTCCGGGGTATTATACCCTTTGCTCACGGTTACTATTTGTGGAAGTTTGCGGCGTGGTGTTAAGCCAAATTTAAAGTATAATAGCTATTGTATTGAATTAAAAAGATCCGGATTCTATCAGAGATTCGGATCTTTTGGCATCAGTAGAAGAATTCTTTTAAGTAATATAGTGAACTCGTTCAACTAAAGTTGAACATCGAGTCTTCGGTGGGGGACTCTACCCCCACCGAAGCGGAGCCGGGGGTACCACTCCCACTTGTAGAAGTGGGAGTCTTACGATTGGATAAAAATTAACATCAAAGAAGGGGACTACTTGTGAACTTAGAGGTTTTGATCACTAACAAGGACCTTTGTGTTGGTTGTAATAAGTGCATTGCTAAATGCCCGATTAAAGCTAACGTAGCGTTCCTTTATAATGGAGAGAATAGGGTTAAGGTGGATCATTTGAAGTGTATTCACTGCGGAGCGTGTATTGATGTATGTGATCATCAGGCAAGAGACTTTGCGGATGACACTGAAAGGTTTTTCTCTGACTTGAAGCGGGGGCATAAAATATCGGTCATAGTTGCTCCGTCCATTCGATTTAACGTTCCTCAGTATAAACGATTATTCGGCTATCTTAAATCATTAGAAGTAACGCGGATTTATGATGTGTCCCTTGGAGCGGATATTACAACCTGGGCTTATTTGAAAGCCATTGAAGAGCAGAAATTAGATTCGATCATTGCTCAACCTTGTCCGGTAATTGTCAACTACATTCAGAAGTATCGCCCGGAGTTAATTAAGAATTTGGCACCGATCCATAGTCCAATGATGTGCACGGCTATCTATTTGAGAAAATACCTAAACGTCCATGATCAAATAGCGTTTTTATCCCCATGTATAGGGAAAATAGATGAGATTAATGAAAAACATACAGATGGACTCATCGAATATAATGTTACTTATAAAAAAATAGAAAGCTATTTAATGAATAACCATATTGAGCTAAATAATTATCTAGAAGCTGATTATGATGAAGTTGGTTATGGGATTGGACTAACTTTCAGTCGACCGGGTGGACTAAAGGAAAATGTTGAATTGCACTCACCTGACGCGTGGATCAGACAGATAGAAGGACCAGCGCGAGTTTATACATATCTTGACGAGTACTACAAACGAATGATTGAGCAGAAATCACTACCGCTGATTGTGGACATTTTGAACTGCCAGAATGGCTGTAACATAGGTACTGGAACCTGCAAAAAAATAAATGTTGATGATATTGATTATAAAATGAATGCAATAAAAATGGAACAAATCCAAATGTGTCTTAAAAGGAATCAAGATTCAGGGATTCTTTCAGAGTATGAGTTGTTCTATAAGGACCTCCGCCTGAGTGACTTTGTTAGACAATATGAAGATAAGTCTGGAGTCCTTGCTAAGCATGAGATTACTGACCTTGAGCAGATTTTTACACAGTTGCATAAAACAACAGAAGCATCCCGCAATGTCAATTGTTATGCTTGTGGATTTGGCAATTGTCATGAGTTTGCCAATGCAGTTTTTCAAGGGACAAATCACGTAAGCAATTGCATAGATTATAATCGGAAAGAGTTAGTCCGTGAAAAGAAGTATCTCTCCCAAAAGAACAAAGAGATTAAACAACTTCATTACTTGGCTACTCATGATTTTCTAACGGATATTCCAAATCGTTATTACTTAGAGGAATATCTCAATAAGTTGATGCTCGGCAATACTGGTAAACAAATGGAAAGTGCGCTTTTATTTATTGACCTTGATAATTTCAAAGTAATTAACGACTCCTTTGGACACGCGAGTGGTGATCAAATACTGCTTCGCGTTATTAAGCGGTTTGAGATGCATTTGACAGAAACGGCTTTTCTAGCCAGGCTCGGTGGAGATGAATTTGCTGTTGTATTGAAGGACGCTAGCTTAGAGAAGGCAAGTTCCGTTGCTAACCAATTACTTCAAGACTTGCGGATGGAAGACTTCAAAGTGGAAGGTCATCAGGTGAATATCAAATTGACTGCGAGTATCGGGATCATGATAATTGATGGGACACTAGATACTCAGACTCTTTTTTCTTACGCGGATGTTGCTTTATACACTGCCAAGGAAGAAGGCAAAAATCGAATCAGTTCGATTCAATCCAGTTACGATATCGCAAGATTATTGAAGTTGAACCGAACGATCTTTCTGATCAACAATGCTTTAAAAGAAGATCGATTTACTTTATACTTTCAGCCCGTAGTTAAGATGGACGGGACTATTGTTCATTATGAGGCTTTACTTAGGATGCTTGATCCGCAAGGAGATCTTATTTTTCCAAATGAATTTTTACCGATTGCTGAACGTTTTGGCTTAATGTCTCAAATTGATCGATGGGTCGTTAATTCGGCCATTGAATTTCTAACTAAACATGCGGACCTATCTCTCTTTGTGAACCTATCGGCTTCTAGTTTTGCTGATGAAGAACTGCTAGAATTTATTGAATTTAGAATTACTGAGAGTTCTGTGTTACCTTCACGAATCGGATTTGAGATTACTGAAACAGCTGCAATTAAGGATTTAGATCAGGCAGAACACTGGATTCGAAGATTGAAATTGACTGGGTGTAAGTTCGCACTAGATGACTTTGGGGTAGGATTTCTTACCTTTACTCATCTCCAAAGGCTTCCGGTTGATTATCTCAAAATTGATGGCTCGTTTATTCGAAATCTCGATGTTGATCCGATTAATAAGGCATTGGTTCAAGCGATCAATGCCGTTGCACATGCCCTTAGTAAAGCCACTATCGCAGAATACGTTGAAAACGAGGAGATATGGAGAATCTTGGGTGATTTGAAGATAGATTTTGGACAAGGATATTTTTTGGGAAGGCCAGTAAGTTTAAAGGAATTGCCTATTGATGTTGTAACAAAGTGCACGGATTTAGGCTGATTTTACATAGGTGGATAGGTTATGGCTACTTGCTATGGGTTTTTCGTTTTTCCATTCCTATCAGTAGTGTGGACATTAAGAAGAAAATAGTTAAAATCCATATGGTTTTTTTACGATCCACTCTCCCTTATCATAAAAGTTCATTCCTTAAAATTAACGTTGATCGAGAAGCCCTTGCGGTTTATAGCTCCCCAGGATTTTTTTCCCATAACGTATTCCAGCAAGGCGATCAAACGCCACCATGCTAATAATTGGCGGTATCCGAAATTCTCCAGTATTCCATAGAGAAATAGAATTAATGTATCCCTAGTCTTTGGGTAGCGTCGAAAGGAAAGCTCTTCAAGTAACAGGGAAGAGGCGGATAGTAATACTCCGAAGAGCACGGCCATACTGAAAAACAAAAGAGCAAAAAGCCAGTTAACCCAGCCCATAAACAAACTATAGAGAAGAACAAAATAACCCAATGTTTCAATGACGGGCCCTAATAATTCAAAGAAAAAAAAGAATGGATACGCCAGCAGACCCACTACCCCTGCGCGAGGGTTAAAAAACAAGGGTTTATTGACTTTAAGACTGTCATAAAGCCCCTTTTGCCAGCGTTTGCGCTGTTTGCATAAGGATTGAGGTTCTTCGGGTGCCTCGGTCCAGCAAACTGGATCGGGAACGAAGACTACTCTGTAGGGAATCTTCTTTAAACGATATGACGGTGCAGGCGAACCACTAATTCCATGTCTTCACCGATGCAGTCCTTACGATACCCTCCGACTGTCAAGACGGCTGATTTAAGAAAAACTCCAAAGGCTCCACTGATCACTAAAATGGCATTGAGGCTGTTCCAACCCATCCGTCCAAACAAAAAAGCACGCAAATATTCTACTATTTGAAAGCGTACCCAAGGGTTTGGGGATAGAGCTACCTCCGTGATGCGACCATTTATCACCTTGCAACCATTAGCAATGCGAACAGTCCCGCCTGTGGCGATGACTGCTTTATCTTCCAAGAACGGGCGGGTTACCCTTAATAGGCCCTCTGTTTCAATCAATGAGTCAGCGTCGATAGAGCAAAGCAAAGGATATTGGGAAAAGTTCACCCCTGTATTTAAGGCATCGGCCTTCCCGCCGTTTTGCTTATTGAGAACATGGAGTTGAGGATTTAATAGTGATCCGTACACGGCTTGAACTGGCTTGGTCTTGAGTTTTTCTTGATAAACTCTATTAGATGGTACTAGATGAAATTCTTGTTTAAGGATCTCAAGTGTTTGATCAGTCGGGTGGAATATGCCATGTTACCCGTCCTTGCTTTTGAATCTTTTAAAGGTATCATAAGCTATTGAGCCTCTTTTTGTCGATATGTTTATTTGAAAACATTCATAGTGATGGATTCTTCGTGTGAAGCTTTAGGCTTTTGTCCACCCTTTTTGTTCTGATCTAAAAATTGGAGATAGCTATCGGAAAGTTGCATTAGTGATTTTATTCTCTGTTCTTCTTTTAGAAAAAACTCCTCATTCCTAGTAATATTGCTATCGTCTATGTTCTGGCCCATATTACTTCCAGCCAGATGGAGTAAGTCCGAAGCTATAAATGTTCCGTCAGGATGATAAAAACGAAAACCAAGCATGTTCTGATCATAGTTCAAGATATCCTGGCCAAAGGTTATCTGCTTATTTAAGGGGATGCCTAATAAGTTACTAAGAGTAGGAAGGATATCTACTTGCCCACCGAGAGTATCAATTACTTGGGGCTTAAGGCCAGGAAGTCTAATAAGCAAGGGCACATTCAGTTCATCGATTACATCATGTTCTCTCCCCAACAAAAGAGTTAAAATATCCTTGTATTCTCTTTTCATGACTTTGGTAATCCCAAAATGATCACCAAAAACGATGAATATCGAACTATTCCATAAGTTGGTAGCTTTAAGATCCTCAATAAATTTTCCCAATGCATAGTCTTGGTAGTTCACAGAGGTGAGGTAATTTCCGATAGAAGTCCCTTCAAGTTGAGGAGGAAGCATGATTTGTTTTTTACTCTCGGGTAAGACATAAGGATGATGATTGGTAAGGGCTATGAGACTGGCGTAAAACTTTTGATTCTTCTTTTGGTAATCGACTAAGATCGGCAGTGCTTTTTTAAAAAGAATTTCATCAGAAGAACCCCATTGACCAAGACGGTCTTGATCTTGGTAGTATTCTTTATCAAAGTATTTATCGAAGCCAAGACAAGGGTAAAGGTTATCCCGATTCCAGAAAGTGACAGCATTAGAATGGAAAGTCACAGAGGTATAACCTTGATTTTTAAGTAAACGGGGCAAAGAGGGATAGTCTATATCCACATAATCAGTAGCTATACTACCTTTTTGCAGAGGATAAATTGAAGTGTTAGTAATGAATTCGGCATCAGAAGTGTTTCCTTGTCCGATCTGGCTATAAAAATGAGGAAAATACATACTTTCCTTGACTAGCTGGTTCAGATTTGGAGTTATTTCTTGATTATTTACAGCTAACCCAACAAGGAAGTTTTCTGTTGATTCTAACTGTACCATGATAACGTTTTTGCCTGAGGCCGCACCGAAATACTTCGGCCAGTGGATAGGCTCGACTTGTTTAAGCTGATTGATAACAGCTTGCCTAAACTGACTGACTTGTAAAGGAGTATCTTCGCTTTTACTTAAATACTTATAAAGCGCATATCCTTGGGCATTAAACAATCCTACATCACGGGTCATGGCCATCCTGTTATCTTTAGTAGGATAAAGCCAGATATTAAGGAGAGAAAAAACTAGAGCTAGTAAAATAGTTATAAGGACAGTCTTTTGTTGATAAGCAGAAGCAATTTTTATCTTAGGAGCATTTCTGAACTTTGAAAGAGGAAGAGCCTTTTTTAAAGTTTTTGTAAAATTAAGGGGGATAAATATATATAAAAAATCAAAATAAAAGAATAAGTAGGCTAGGGAGAATAGCTCAAAGATGCTTGAACTAAGGTCTTTTATTAAAACGAGCTGCAGAACAGCCTGTAAATTGAGAATTTGCCCAAAATAACTATAGTACATAACACTGGCCATGAAGTAGGTAGAAAGTAAAAAGTCTACTATCCAAAACAATGCATCTGTCTGAGGTTTTGTTAGCTCTAGTAGCCCGAAAATAATCACTACTGAAGCTAATTCCAATAAAATGATCTGCAAATCCACAGTCTGAGGAAAAACAAAGCTCCTTAAAAAATGAATTTTAAGCAAAATAATTAGTGTGAATAAAGTAACCTTTCCCTTAAAAAGGATGGGAAAAAGAGGAAAATGCATGTACATTGTTCCTTTCTTCTTGAAAGCTTAAGGACAAGTTTCTTGGTAATCATAAAGAATATTATCTTTCTTATTGATCTAAATGTAGCTGAGGCTTTTACGGCCAAATTTTTTATAATCTAGTTTAATCCTATGACCTAAAGACTAAAGGTATGTAGTAGGGAAATAATTCCTGCTATTCTAATTCCAGTATTTTTGCCAGACATAAAAGAACAAAAGGCTGTTTCATGATTTAGGTAGAGCTATGAACAGTATCCTAAACAAATGCAAGAAGCATGTTGATTATCTACTTCAACATGCTTCTTGCATTTTGCACTCTCTTGCACATATATTATATATCTACCAATCTCCCATTGCTTAAGGGTCTGTACCCTCTCATCTTGTTAGGCATTAGTCTATAATGTTTCTTTTGTGGTATATTATATCTATCAACAATAATTAGATTAAGAACTATATGGGAGGGAATTATATGAGTAACCAAAAAACATCGGAGAATTTAATGGAAGCTTTTGCTGGAGAATCACAGGCTAATCGAAAATATAGTGCTTACTCAAAAAAAGCTGAGGCAGATGGTAAAAAGAATGCTGCAAAGCTTTTTAAAGCAGCTTCAGATGCCGAAACCATTCATGCCCAAAAGCATTTTGAAGTTGCGGGGAAGATTAAGTCAACTGTTGAAAACTTAAACGATGCCGTAAACGGAGAAAATCATGAATATCAAAGCATGTATCCGGAATTTTTGAAAGTGGCTCAAGAAGAAGGAAATCAAGCTGCAGTGAGAACTTTTACATTTGCCCTAAAAGCCGAAGAGGTCCATGCAAGACTATATAAAGAAGCACTAGAAAATCTAGAACAGGAGGAAGAAGTTTTTTACTATCTTTGTCCTGTTTGCGGAAACATTGAGAAAGTAGTACCTGAAAGGTGTTTTATTTGCGGTACTTTGGGAACGAAGTTCATAAAGTATTAAGAATAGTTTCAATGGATAAACTGTTTTTTGATTTCTTTATACGCGTAAGATGTAACCCCCTAATCCTCACCTATTCGCTGGGTGGGGATTATTTATTTTTGCGTTTTCTAAGTTCCATTATTAAGTTGTATTTTAATTTGGTCTCTTCGAGCTTTTTACTAATACCTACTTTGGCATCTTGACTAATGCAACATGCCAAACGCTCACGTAATTCATCGATATCCTTTAACAGTTGCACTTCTTCAGGTGCGAATCCGTTATTCCTCAATAACATATATCCAGCGCGTATTTCCTCTGGAAGGCTTGCCCAGTAATCAAGATTGATGGGTTTGCCTCGCGAAGGAAGGTTATCGAATTCGCCGTTTCTAATGGCCTCTTGAATTCGATCTTCAACGATTTTCTCGAAAATGCTAAACATCAACTTCAGCTCCTTACAGTCGCAATACTTATGGGTATGCTATACGCTTTTAACTCAGACAAGCTAGTTTTAGTTCCTATACTTCATCTGGGCCGGTGAAGGAATGCCAGTTACTATTTCATTATATAAGTTTTTGAGAGGTTTTTTAAGCCAATGGGTGTTGGGAATTTAAAAAATACATAAGAGCGGAATGTGGTTACAAAACACACAGACGGGGTAATTTAATTTGATTAGTTATGGATATCGCAAACCAGTGTGGAGATAATAATGTTAACATTTATTATATTTAACATAAACGCCTTAATATGGAAGGAGAGCAAAACATGAAGCTGGAGTTGGGCAATTTTTTTGTAAAAGATATTGTTATCGGATCCAAGACTTTCTATGAAAATGGAGTTCTTACCATTAACAAGGAAGAAGCTTTGGCAGTGGTAAAGGAAGATGAGCACATCACCGATGCAGATATAATGATCGCAAAGCCAGGTGAAAAAGTTCGAATCGTACCTGTAAAAGAGGCCATTGAACCCAGGTGCAGAATTGCTGGCGGCACCGTATTTCCTGGGGTTACTGATGAACTTCTTCCAGTTGGTGATGGAAGAACCCATGCTCTTAAGGGATGTAGTGTGTTGGTAGTGGGAAAACACTGGGGAGGTTTTCAGGATGGCTTGATTGACATGGATGGAGAAGGTGCAAAATATACACACTATTCCCAACTACAGAACATCTGCCTTGTAGCTGATACGGATGAAGACTTCGAAAAGCGTGAACAACAGAAGAAAAACCGGGCATTAAGATGGGCTGGAATGCGTTTAGCCGAATATGTCGGAAAATGTGTTGCAGAAATGGAACCCGAAGAAATAGAGTCTTTTAGTTTGCCTCCAGTTACCAAACGCCCTCCTGAAGTACAGGCCCTACCAAGCGTAGTATATGTAATGCAGTTACAATCTCAAATGGAAGAAAAGGGATACAATGATTTGGTATATGGTTGGGATGCGAACCATATGCTCCCTACTTTTATGCATCCTAATGAAGTTCTTGACGGAGCTATAATTTCCGGTTCCTTTATGCCGGTTTCTTCTAAATGGTCTACTTACGATTTGCAAAACAATCCTACTATAAAAAAACTATATGCTGAACACGGCAAGAGCTTAAACTTCTTAGGTGTGATCATGTCCAACCTCAATGTTGCTCTGGAACAGAAAAATCGTTCTGCGCTCTTTGTGGCTCAGATTGCGAAAAGTCTCGGGTCAGATGGAGCAATTGTAGCTGAAGAAGGGTACGGCAACCCAGACGCAGACTTTATTGCCTGTATAGTAGCTCTTGAAAAAGCCGGAGTGAAAACTGTGGGGATTACTAATGAATGTACCGGTCGTGACGGTGCTTCCCAACCCTTGGTGGCACTGGACGATTTGGCAGATGCTATCGTATCCTGCGGAAACGTTTCCGAGCTCATTGAACTACCTCCCATGGAAACTGTAATTGGCGAACTAGAGGCCCTAGCCAGAGATGGTATGTCAGGTGGTTGGAGCAATAATGACATTCTAGGTCCATCTGTACGTGAAGACGGCTCCATCATTATGGAGAACAACGCTATGTTCTGCGGTGACCAGGTCATTGGATGGTCTATCAAAACGATGAAAGAATTTTAAGGAGGTGTCCAATAATGAAAAAGGCCATACTGTACATCAACCAGTTCTTTGGACAAATTGGCGGAGAAGAATTAGCTGACTACGCTCCTGAAATAAGAGAGGGTTTAGTGGGACCGGCCATGGAGCTGGATAAACAATTGGGTGATGATGTGGAAGTTACACATACTATCATCTGTGGAGATAACTTTATGGGTTCCAAGCAGGAAGAAGCCATTAATACCATAATGGGCTTTTTGGAAGGAAAGGAGTTTGATATATTCTTTGCCGGTCCTGCCTTCCGGGCAGGACGTTACGGTAGCGCTTGCGGTAACATCTGTAAAGCAGTTAAGGAAAAGTACAATGTTCCAGTGGTTTCTTCCATGAATGAAGAGAACCCCGGTGTCCAAATGTTTAAGAATGAAGTATACATTCTTAAAGGTGGGGCCAGTGCGGCAAAAATGAGAGCTGACTTAAAGGCTATGGTTAAGCTAGGGAAAAAGCTCTTGAAGGGTGAAGAACTTCTGTCCGCCGAAGAAGAGGGCTACTATGGAAGAGGCACGCGCCACCAGGTGTGGCTGAGTACTCCTGTTCCTGCAGCAGACAGAGTCGTAGCCATGCTGTTAAAAAAGCTGAACGGCGAGCCCTTCAAAACTGAGCTGCCAATTCCTAAGTCTGATCTTGTGCCAATTGCTCCTGCGATTCAGGACCTTAGCAAGGCAACTGTGGCAATTGTAAACTCCGGAGGTATTGTTCCCGTGGGTAATCCGGACAGAATCCAATCTGCTTCTGCCACCAAGTGGGGCAAATACGATGTTACTGGTATTGATGATTTGAAGGCTGGAGAATATCAAACTATTCATGCTGGATTCGATCCTGCAGGAGCAAATGCAGATCCGGATGTTATCGTTCCCTTAGATGCTTTAAGGGCATATGAGAAGGAAGGGAAAATCGGTTCCGTATACAAATACTTCTATTCCACTGTGGGAACAGGTACTACCCAGGGTGAGGCGGCAAGAATGGGTAGGGAAATAGCTGCTGAGCTTCTGGAGGCAAAAGTAAATGCAGTCATTCTCACATCCACGTGAGGTACCTGCACACGTTGCGGCGCAACGATTAACAAAGAAATTGAAAAAGCAGGTATAACCATTGTGCAAATGGCAAACCTTATTCCTATTGCAAAAACCGTTGGGGCAAATAGGATGGTGCCTACAATCTCCATCCCCTATCCACTAGGTGACCCCAACACCCCAAAAGAGGAGCAGTGGAAACTGCGTTATCACAGGGTAGGGGTAGCACTAGACTCTTTAACCACTGATATTCAGGAACAGACCGTGTTTAAAGTGAAAATTTGATTTTCTTGTACTAATCAGAAAGTATAACTTTTCGTTACATACTTTCTGAAGCATAAGTGCAACTATGGCAATCGCCTGCGCCTGAAGGCTTGGCGCTAGCCAAGTTTTCTAATTGGTAAGGATTTTTGCTGGTGAGGCGATATGTAAGAATAAACTCCGAATTGAGCGAAGTAAAAATCATAAGGAAACAATGTTAGGAAAGGAGGAAGTTCAATGGAAAACCTTTATGATGTAGTGATCATCGGTGGCGGACCCGGTGGTTTATCTGCGGGCTTGTATGCTGCAAGAGCAAGACTGAAAACTTTAATTGTAGAAAAAGCTAAGGTTGGGGGCCAGATAGTAATTACCCACGAAGTAGCCAACTATCCCGGCTCTATTCCTAATGCCACAGGTCCCAGTTTAATTGCCCGGATGCTGGAGCAGATGAAATCCTTCGGTGCCGAACTTACCAAGGACAATATTATTGATGTTGATCTCACCGGTAAAGTTAAGGTCATTAAGGGCGAGCAGGGAAAATATCATGCAAAAACTGTTATCATTGCAACCGGAGCAGTCCCGAAACTAATTGGTTGTCCTGGAGAGGTAGAATTAATCGGAAAAGGTGTATCTTATTGTGCTACCTGCGATGCGGATTTCTTCACCGATTTGGAAGTTTTTGTAGTGGGCGGTGGCGACTCCGCAGTTGAGGAAGCTGTGTATTTAACAAAGTTTGCTCGTAAAGTTACTATAGTACACCGAAGGGAGAAGTTAAGAGCTGCTAAATCTATCCAAGAAAAGGCCTTTAAGAATCCGAAAATCGAGTTACTCTGGAACACTGTGGTTGAGGAAATACGAGGCGACGGTGTGGTTCAATCCGTGGTGTTTAAGAATACACAAACTGGAGAGATAAATGAACACTTTGCGGATGAGGAAGATGGCACTTTTGGTATCTTCGTGTTTGTAGGGTTTGACCCGAAAGGAGATTTATTTAAGGGCAAAGTAACAATGGACGAAGCAGGGTATATTATCACAAATGAAGACATGAAAATTAACATTCCTGGAGTTTTCGCTGCTGGGGATATCAGGGTGAAGTCTTTGCGTCAAGTTGTTACTGCTGCGGGTGACGGAGCTATCGCTGCTATTCAGGCAGAAAGATATATTGAACATGAGTTTACAGAGTAACAGTTTTGAAGGGGGGTGAAAAGATGCTAGCAGTGGATAAGGATACCTTTCAGGTAGAAGTTCTTGAGGCAGAAGACTTTGTTCTAGTCGATTACTGGAATGATGGATGTGAGCCATGCAAGGCTCTGCTGCCGGATATCGAAGAGATTGCGGCGAAATATGAAGGGAAAGTAAAGTTTACCAAGCTGAATACTACCGGGGCTAGGAGATTGGCTATTTCTCAAAAGGTTCTGGGACTTCCCACTATTTCCTTATATAAAAACGGTCTAAAAATTGATGAAGTAACCAAAGATGATGCTACCAGAGCTAAAATTGAGGCTATGATTGAAAAACACGTAAGCTAAATCTAACAAAATAATACGTTTAAGGAGGAACACCTAATGAACAGATTTGACGGCAAAAAAATCATTGTAATCGGCGACAGGGACGGTATTCCCGGCCCTGCTATTCAAGAATGCCTTAGCACCACTGGCGCTGAGGTAGTGTTTTCATCAACGGAATGTTTTGTTTGAACCGCAGCAGGAGCAATGGACATGGAAAACCAAAATAGGGTTAAATCATTAACCGAAAAGTTTTCCGCTGAAAATGTCATGGTCATCATTGGCGCGGCTGAGGCAGAATCCGCAGGATTAACTGCTGAAACGGTAACCAATGGCGACCCGACATATGCAGGTCCGTTAGCAGGAGTCCCGTTGGGACTCGCAGTGTATCATGCAGTAGAACCCCAATTTAAAGAAGCCGTGGATCCTACTGTTTATGAAGATCAAATCGGCATGATGGAAATGGTACTAGATGTAGATGCCATCATTGAAGAAATGTCCTCAATAAGAGAACAGTACAGTAAATTCAAGTAGTATCTGCTATTAGAAGCTTTCTAAGGGTTGTTTAAGCTTTAATAAATGGGTGGTGGCGACTTACCTCACCCATTTATTTTCAATTTAGACCGATTTGTGGAGGTGTAAAATGAACTTTCCTGTAGTAAAAGGTGCTGGCTATGTGCTGATAAATGCACCGGATATGGTTATTCATAACGGGACCACTCAAACTAGTGAAAAAATCACGAATCCTGATTCGGAATATCTGAAAAAGCTTCGTGAACATCTCAGAAAATATGAACAGGTATTAAATTATGCCCCTAATCAAGTATACATAGGTAATCTGACACCGGACGACTTAAGGGGATACGAAATGCCTTGGCATGATAAGGATGTTCCCAGTCAGGAACGTTTTGGAAAATTCGGAGAAATTATGCCTCAGGAAGAATTTATTGCTCTCATTAAGATTTGTGATTCTTTTGACCTAGTGACATTGGAAAAAGGCTTTAGTGAAGCCGTAAAGGCTAAGTTAGCTAAACACCCCTTATTTGAGGCCGCCGCAGAGAGCATGAAGAGTGGAGAGGATATGGAACAGATCGGACTGGCAATAAAGGAACATCACGCTGAAGGGCTGTACCATGAAGGTCAACTTGTAGGATGTGTAAAAGCTGCTCATGTCATAGATCAAAACCTCAATGCTCATATAAATTTTGAAAACCTTGTGGCTAAAGCTTCAGGTGTGTTGGCATTCAAACACCTTGTAGAAAAAAACAGTATCAATATTACTGATATCGACTATGTAATAGAATGCTCTGAAGAAGCATGTGGAGATATGAATCAAAGGGGTGGCGGTAACTTTGCCAAGGCTATCGCAGAAATTGCCGGTGCTGTTAATGCCACTGGTTCTGACACCAGAGGGTTCTGTGCAGCACCCACCCATGCACTGATTGAAGCTGCAGCCTTGGTACAGGCAGGGGTATTTAAAAATGTGGTTATTGTGGCTGGTGGCTCCACCGCTAAACTGGGTATGAACGGCAAGGATCATGTAAAAAAGGGCCTTCCCATCCTAGAAGATGTCATAGGCGGTTTTGCTATTCTAGTTAGCAGTAATGACGGAGTTAACCCCGTTATCAGAACAGACTTAGTGGGTCGACACACTGTTGGTACCGGCTCTTCTCCCCAGGCTGTGATTACCTCCCTTGTAACTGCACCCCTTGATAAGTGTGGTCTGAAAATCACGGATATTGATAAATATTCTTTGGAAATGCAAAATCCTGATGTTACCAAGCCGGCGGGCGCCGGAGATGTTCCTGAGGCTAACTACAAAATGATTGCAGCCCTTGGGGTAAAGAGAAATGAACTGGAAAAACAAGTAATTCCCGACTTTGTGGTCAAACATGGTATGCCGGGGTGGGCACCAACCCAAGGTCACATTCCCTCCGGAGTACCTTATCTTGGCTTTGCTCGGGAAGAGCTTACCATCGGTAGCCTGAACAAAATCATGATAGTGGGTAAAGGTAGTTTGTTCCTCGGTAGGATGACTAACCTCTTTGACGGTGTATCCGTTGTAGTGGAAAGAAATACCGGATTGGAGCAAAAAATCGGAGGAGAAATATCCCAGGATGAAATCAAAACTATGATAGCAGAGACTATGAGGGATTTCGCGTCACATCTTCTAAAGGAACAGGAGTGATGATTATGACGGCGAAAAATTCCATCAGGAAAACCATAGGGCAAACCTTTATGGATATCGCAAATGCCATAGAAACTGGGAGGTTTGGAGCAAAGGTAAAGGTAGGCATTACCATCCTGGGAAGTGAACATGGGGTGGATAATTTGGTAAAGGGGGCGGAGCTTGCCGCCCGGAGTGGGGACTACTTTGATATTGTGCTCATCGGACCTCGGGTAGATACCGAGCTGGAAGTTGTGGAGGTCCAAACGGAAGAAGAGATGTACAAAAAGATGGAGGAGCTTCTGGACAGCGGTTATATTAAGGCTTGTGTCACCATGCATTACAACTTCCCCATTGGTGTATCCACTGTGGGAAAAGTCATTACACCGGCAATGGGTAAAGAAATGTTTTTGGCTACCACTACAGGAACTTCCTCTGTTCATCGGGTAGAAGCAATGGTGAAAAATGCTTTGCACGGTATTATTAGTGCTAAGGCAATGGGGATAAAGGAGCCTTCTGTGGGCATCCTGAACCTTGATGGAGCAAGGCAGGTAGAAAGGGCGCTTCAGCAGCTAAACGATAACGGTTATAAGGTAAAGTTTGCGGACTCTGTTCGTGCTGATGGCGGTGCCGTAATGAGGGGTAATGATCTCTTAGCCGGAAGCGTTGACGTAATGGTGACAGATACCCTAACAGGGAACATCATGATGAAGGTGTTTTCCTCCTTCGCCACAGGAGGGAGTTACGAGGCAATGGGTTATGGTTATGGCCCTGGAATAGGTGAAGCCTATAAGAGGATAATCCTTATTGTGTCCCGGGCTTCTGGGGTTCCCGTTGTGGCCAATGCCATTAAATATGCAGCTCAATTAGCTCAGGGAAAGCTCATCGATGTTGCCCAAGATGAATTTGCTAAATCCAAGGCTGGCGGGTTAGAAAGAATTTTAGAATCCCTGATAAAAGACGTAAATAAAGGCACAGAAAATCACGGAGAGATTGTGGCTCCGCCTAAAGAAGTCGTCACTGGCACCATCGCAGGTGTGGATATCATGGAGCTAGAAGATGCTGTAAAAGCTCTCTGGAAAGAAGGCATCTACTCCGAAAGCGGAATGGGCTGCACAGGGCCCATTGTCATGGTTAATGAAGACAAGATGGAACAAGCCCTTGCAGTCTTGGCAACAAAAGGTTTTATCGCAAAACCAATAACTGCATGCTAAAAAGGAACTTCGGCATATGCCGAAGTTCCTTTTTAGTACTAATCAGAAAGTATAACTTTGTTGTATACTGCAAGAAGGTTAACCCGTGCGAAGACGGTGTCTTCGTCGTCTGAAGCATAAGTGCAACTATGGTTACCGCCTTCGCTAGGAGCATTGATTCAGTTTCTTACTGTTATTGACTAGAGAATCACTTCGGGAGGCAGGTACTGCCTGCCAAATTAGATGAGTTATATCTGAGGCAAGCTTCATCACCGTATGAAGACGGGTGCACTGCAGAACTTGATGCTCAAAAAAACCCCCCATATTAACAATTCCCATGATCGAGATATCACCTACAGGGGGCAAATCCTTATGTACTGCTGCTCCTGGCGTTAAAGGAGAGTTGGACAGGGTTATCTTACCGATTTCTTCAAGTTTACCAAGACAGGCATCAATTGCAAGGACTATATCCGGATTATATCTGGTCAAAACCTTTTCGAATTCTTGAATCAAGTTTTGCGCGTGTAGAGGTTCATCTAGCGTCCCCAATACTGTATAACCTAGTCGCTTTAAATTTGTTCCAACCAGTGGTCCCAGAGAGTCACCTGTTGCCCGATCCGTGCCGATACAGGTGAAGAGAACCTTTTTCATGTACGTGAGTTCTTTTAAAGTGGAGACGAAAGATTGTTTTTCCCTGTAATCATAGGTGAATGAATTAACAGAGGCTAGGATGCGTTTTGAATTATCTAAAATTATTCTCACCCCCATGAATCAGCACTTATTAGTCATTATATAAGTTAAAGTGAAATATATGCTTGAGTAATGAGAATGGATGTAAACTTACGCCTTTTGGCTTTGATAATTGATTAAAATACAAAAGTACTTCTTGATAATATGGTATACTAATTTAGACAGTTCTTGGCTAATGCCCGCAAATAAATACTGCAAAGTTAAACCACGACCTGATTAAATTATCAAGCCGTGGTTTTTTACCTCCGGAAGTAAACCCTTAAAGTGGATGGAGGGCAATTATAACAGATAAGGTGCCATACGATACTCCTACTGAATTATTGCGAAACTATTATTCTTCATACTGCCAATCCTCCCTGAGTTGGAGGTATAAAGTGAAAAGTATATTTTCTACCTCTTCCAAGGGTTTATAAGCTGCGTCCACGCCAAGTAAAGGGAAGAGAATACCGGCCACTTGCAAAGTCATAGTTTCTTTCTCCTTTGATGACAAGGAACGTTGTCTGAGCATATATGTCTTTAATAATTCCCATTCGCGGATCCCTATTTTCTTTTTAGACCATTCATCCAGATCAAGTGAAATCTGATGAGTTTTCAGTTTTCTTTCAATCTCCATTTCAAGGGAGTTTTTTGCTAGCTTTTTTCGCTTTGTTTTCTTTTGGTAGACCACTAATGTCCCTGCTGCCATATCCCCAATTCTTTTGTGTCGGGAATGAAAAAAGATCATGAATATCCCTAAAAGAAAGAGTGCGGGAAGAAAATCAATAATACGAAGAAGGTTTCTAATCACAGATGCCAGAAAGGTGATCGATTGTCCGTTTTCTTGCATAACTCTAATCCCGACCAACATTTTGCCAGGAGTGCGCCCGTTTGCAAAAAATTCAAAGAATACAAAGTAACCCCACAACAACAAAAAGAAAAGGATAACCATACTAGCATAGACGTAGCTTGAGACAGTAGAAATGGATTGGAGAGGAAACACCTTGCTAATTCTTACAATACTTAAGGATAAAGCAACGTCAATCAACACGATAATAAACCAATCGACGATATTGGCGGTTGCCCGGCTGCCAAGTCCCGCTATTTTAAACTTTAAAGAAACCTGTTCAGAGGTAGTAATCTGAATATCATTAAGGTTCATTATTAAAAAAACTCCTTTTTAAAAATACGAGGAAGTCTAGACGGAATCCTTTTAGTTGATAAGTGGTAAGATATAATTTATCCTTGATTTCTTGGGTGTATACTTATGTAAATAAGATCAGTTCTGAAAGTTTAAGTCCCTTTTCTCAATTTGTCAAATTGCAGTTATTGTAATTCTTAGAGAGCTGGTGAATACATGGATTTGAAATCGTTTATTAAACAACATCGTAGGGATTGGGAAATTTTAGAACAATCTCTAAAGGATTTATCTAAAAGAAAAAGAACTCTAACGGCAGAGCGTGTAGAATGTTTTCAAATGTTATATCGAAAAACAGTCAACCATCTTTCATTCAGTCAAACCTATTTTCCTAATGAAGAAGTGACCATCTACCTAAATGACTTGGTGGGAAAAGCTCATAATCTTCTCTACAGTGGTCAAGGGACAACGAGCCTAGCTCAACTAAAGCAATTTTTTGGAAAGACCTTTATCTATTTAATGATTGAACAATGGAGATTTATCTTGGTGGCCTTTCTGCTGTTCTCGATCGGTGGGATAGGGAGTTTTCTAGCGGTCATGAATGATCCTTTGCATCTTTATTCAGTTTTGCCAACTCAGATTGCTAAATATGTTGATCCAGCCCAGTTGGGGAATAATGATGTCGTCGATTCAGCAGCTATATCCGCGCAGATTATGACTAATAATATTCAAGTGGCAATTCTAGCCTTTGTTGGAGGAATTACACTCGGAGCTTTTACCTTGTATTTGCTTATAAATAACGGGATTATTATCGGGGCCTTGGCGGCACTGTTCTGGCAGTCCGGCAAATTCTATGATTTTTGGGCGTATATCGTACCGCATGGCATGATTGAATTAACCGCGATTTTTATAGCGGGAGGGTCGGGATTGTTAATGGGTTATCGCATTCTGGTGCCGGGTCCATACTCGCGAGCTTTTCAAGTGAAGCGTCAAGCGGTACGCTCAGTGCAGCTTCTACTAGGAACGATACCGCTGTTTATAGTAGCTGGTATCATTGAGGGATATATCACTCCCGCGCATATTTCCCTTGAAGCAAAATATGCGTTCTCTTTATTGACAGTAGCAGGACTCATTTTATATGTATGGATCGGGGGACGAGGGAGAGAACGGTCTATCTCCTAAATTATCTCTCGATTAATAATATCAATATAATGTGACACAGCTTCTGAGGCAAGTTTTTCCTCGGGGACTTCCAACATCTGAATACCCATCCGTCCCCACTGGCGGATGGACTTTATTTTGTATAACGCTTCTTTTTGGGCAGTGCTTTTGATCATTGCTAGATGTACAGTGACGGGTTCTGTCTTGAGCCATTTAGCAATCATGGGATCGGCAATGCTAAGCAACAAAAATTGGTGCTTGCGACGGATCTTTTGGAGAGAGAAGGGTGGTTTTTCCTCGAATAGAAAAGGATCAAGATCGCTAAAAAGGAGGAGGAAGCTCCGCCTTTTCTGGACAGTTTCTAAATGCTGAAAGGCTCGGGCATAGTTTGATTCTACCGGTTCAACTTGTAAATTATAGACTCCTTGAAGGATCGTTCGCAAATGAGCTAACCCTTTGCCTGGTGGTATATAGGCTTTAATTTCATTGGAAAACGCTTGAACGGAAACATAATCGCCCTGTTTAAGGGCTACTGCCGCAACGGTTAAGGCGGCTTCAAAGGCTCGTTCCAGTCGATTTCCGTGGGATAATTCAACGCCCATTGTTCGACCGCAATCAATGAGGATTGTGATATATTTTCCGTGTTCCGGCTCATATATGTTAGTCATTAATTCAGAGAGCTTGGCGGTTTGACGCCAGTTGATTTTTCGAGGGTCATCACCAGGCACATAGGTCCTGATCTGAGCAAATTCTCCGCTCCCCATGCGGTTTCGTTTAACCTTAAGTCCGTGAGCAACTAAAGATTTTTGAGCCGTTGCTAAATAGCCACGGACTAGGGACATATCCGGAATGACTCGAACCTTACTGATCGTGGGAAAAGCAACTTGTTTCTCCCAAAGTGTAAGGTTAGCAGTAAAGCGGAAATAGACTTTATCAAGCTCATAATCTCCTCGAAGGGACGCTTTTGAATGGTAGAACCAAGTTATAGTTTGACCGCCGGATATCTTGCCTATTAGCGGAAAGGGATCCGAAAAAGACGGGGGTAGATGGTCAATCAAGCGAACCTTAATCGTCGATTTGGAGTTGTTGGTGAGCTGTAGGGACCCCTCGAAATCTTGCCCTCGCTCAAGGTCTGCTTTTATTGATCGAAGACAGATTAATTGATTCCTGCGGGGGAGTAACCATAAATCCACTAGACTCGCCAGAATAAGTGTGCTATTTAAGCTGATAAAGACTAGCCATCCTATATTCCAATAGGATGCCAGAGAGATAGGGACAGCGGAAATAAGAACAAAACCTATCAATTTTGGGGTCGGCAAAATTCCTTTATCGCGGAACAGGTGTCGAGGCCACAACGTCTTGGATGATTTGATCACTCGTTCCACCCTCCAATTCCACATGGGGTGCAAGAATAATCCGATGTCTTAAGGCTGGCCGAACAACTATTTTGACATCATCGGGTGTTACATAATCGCGCCCCTGGATAAAGGCCCAGGCCTTACTAGACTCTACCATTGAGATCCCAGATCGAGGGCTGGCTCCTAGGCGAATCAAGTCAGATTCTCGCGTTTTTCGTACAATTTGAGCGATATACTCGATGATCGCGTCGTCAACATTGACCGCACGCACTTCTTTTCTGAGCTGTTTAAAATCGGATAGATCAAGGGGTTGAGGGTGCACGTCTTCGACACTATCATCCAGCAAGGAACGTTTAAGCATATGCTTTTCTGCAGCGAGGTCCGGATAATCAATAATTAGTTTAAACAAAAAGCGGTCTTGTTGTGCTTCGGGCAGGGGATAAGTCCCTTCGAACTCAATCGGGTTTTGTGTGGCCACGACAAAAAAAGGGTCAGGAAGGAGCAGTGTCTCCCCGTGAATTGTGACCTGCTTCTCCTCCATTGCTTCCAAGAGGGCTGCTTGTGCTTTGGGAGGGGTGCGGTTGATCTCATCCCCCAGCAAGAGGTTCGTAAAGACGGGACCTTTCAAAATTTCGAAATTCCCAGTCTTTAGATTGAATATTGTGCTTCCGGTAATATCACTGGGGAGCAAATCGGGGGTAAACTGAACACGTCGGAAATCTCCGCCAATCATTTGGGCGAGTACGCGGACCATTTTTGTCTTCCCGGTTCCAGGAACTCCTTCCAGCAGAACGTGCCCACTAGCCAGTAAGGCTGTTAATAGTAACGTTAAATTTTGGGTTTGACCGAATATTTGCTTTTCATAGCTAGCCAAGAGTTTTTTGATTGATTGATTCACCTGTGTTCAACCTCTTTCTGCATCTCGTCTAGGAGCTTTGACCTTTTTAAGAAACCTTGAAGAGAAAGTTTATCAGTATAAGCCTTTTTTAATTCTTGCCAAGTTTGAAGCCATTGCTTTTGTTTATCTGGTGGCATTCGCAGGAGGGCAACTTTTATGAACTCAGGTCCCGCCAGGTTTGAGGGGATACCCCATCTTTTCTGTACGGCGTGACGGAGGAATTCCTCTTGGACAGCTAAGGACTCTTGATAAAATGCTCCTCTCTCATACCAGGAGGCGACGGCCAGAATTCGTTCGTCTCCAAAGCGGACGACCCATTCTCGAGGGGTTAGGATGGACCCAAATCGTTTTCCTTTGTACCAGAGCCACAACAAGAAACTGATAAGGACCTGAGTTAAGAGGACAAGAAACCATTCAGGATATACTCCTAGTACAGTGGGTAGATTTTTATTCCGATGTACGTACTCGTTAAACCAGATCACGTTAGGATCTGCCCGTAGAATAAAAGGAAGAAGCAACCGCAAATGGTCTTGTTCAAGGATTAAGCCGTTTGTCAACCATCCAGGGGACAGGAGAACCATTAATTCCCCCTGCCCATACCCTCGGGAAAGGGCTATAATCCCGTGTTCGTCTTTAAGTAGTACGTGATCTTTCGATTCAGGTATAAGCCGTATATTAGTATCAAGTGACGCTTGATAAGTGCCTTCCCATTCTTCTGCACCCCGTACAGTAGTGATAGGAGTCGTTTTGAGGTTCGTTTCTGTACTTATAAATGAAGTCTGTAAATCAAATAACCCTTTTGGATTACGGTCAAGGAGCCAGAGCTGATTTCCTGCTTCCAACCATTTGATCCACTGCTCAATCTCATTACTATTAAGGGGAATGGAAGGCTCCACCATGATCACTAATTGGGGGGAAGCCAAGTATGGAAGGGCTCGGGTTGGTTTTTCCCAGCTTTCGACTTGAGCAAAGTTTTTTTCGAGCAGGGTATAGAAGGCTTTAACTCCGGACGGGGAAGGAGACTCTGTCACATACTCTGGATATTGGGTTGGTTTTTGAGGCATGAGGACCATTCCAAGAGCAACAAAAAGACAAATCCCTAGGGAAACACCGATCCAGATCCGTGTCGTTTGATTCGAGAATAACCGGTCTGCGCTCACAATGTATCCCCCTCGTGGATCCACTTATGGACCTGGTTGAAGTAGATCCAATAGTCATCCCTTGCAATAGGACGACCACCATACATGGCTTCTTCAAATTTTATGGCTAGCGTGTAAAAAGAATTGGCTAATTGAGGAGCACGGTCACTTAATTCAGCGTAGTACTCCCAATTTGTTTTCCAAGCTTTGGCCTCAATCTTATGATTTTGATCTAAATATAAGATAAAACCTAGTAAAAGACTTCGTAGAGCTAAACGATAGTTTCCCTCTTCAGCTAGTTTATGGGCCTGTGCAAGATGTTCTTGCGCAGTGAGAGTCTGTCCCTTAGACATGCTCACCTGTTTCGAATTAACTCGGCCTTTTCGGGAAAATCTAGACAATAAGAGAAAAAGCAGAATAAAAAGAAGGAGTAACCCTAAAATAGCAATCCCGTAAGAAAGCCATTCGGAGGTTCTCTCTATATCAGCTTGTGGGAAAATACTCTGGAGAATTTTCGCCAGCCAGTCTATTAGACCATCAAACAAATCCTGTAGGAAACTTTTATTTTCCTGGGTATAAATCTGGTACTCATTAGTGGCTAAGATCTCTTGCAGATCTTCTCTAAGTAAATTTAGGGGCTTCATGTTATCCCTTCCCTCTTAGTCGAAGTTCGAAGTACGAGGTTCGAATATGGCGAAATCGTACCTCGAACTTCGCGACTCGTACTTAGCCTTCGGGCTTTGTTTCGACAGCATCCACAGAGTTGCTTAAATTTATATTGTCTGGATAGGTTTCTATCATCCCTTTTAGATCCAGAGCATCGTTGCGCACGCGTAAATCAAAATAAATCACGGCATAAGCTAAATAAGAGGTCATCAAGATAGGCATAGCGATAAGGCTGAGCAGGAGATATGCTAGGACACTGTCTCCTAAAAAGTAGTACACAGCCAATTCAAATATTGCCATGATGATTAGAAGAAGGATGGAGAGTACAATATACAAACCAATTAAACGCCAAAAATTACCGCGTGTAAGTCTCCAACTTTTCCCTAAACCAGGGGATACTTTCTCAAAAACAATCGCAGCGAAAAAGAAGCTCCAGCGGGTTAAAAAATAGATTAAAGTACAAAATATACTTATGCTTAAAACGATCATCACAACTAAATGAAATCCAAGACCCGCTAGGGATCCAACTTCTATTCCGGAAAATGCTAAGTAAGCGATTATGATCACTGTAATACCTATAAACAGGGCAGTCATAATTAGCCCGAATACCAGACCACCGCCGAGAAGAGCCCAATACCTAGAAAAGGCACGTTTAATAGCGGATAAGATGTTCACGGGTTCCTTTTTTCTGATCTGATCTGTCGCAATGATTAATGAGGCGTAGGCCATGGGACCGGAAATAAAGGCGTATAAGAGCAAATATATTGTATCGAACATCGTACTTTGCATGGTCGCCTGTTGAAAGTTATTAAGTAAAGACGAAATCCCCTCCCCACTGTTTGACGCACGCAGAAGAGATACACCACTAAACATTTTGGCTATACCTTGAAGTAATTCGATAGGTGCCATAAAAATAAAAGTAATTAGAAACAACTTAGAAAAATTTTCCTTAATATTGCGAAATGTGACATCTAATATCTCACCGAAGGATAGGGGTTTATCAAACCTATGGTGTTCCATGTCTATCTCCTTTTCTTTAGATTCGAAGTAAAACTTCGTATTGGACATACGCTGGGTTTATTGTAGCATCCCTTTAAGGTTTGTGCTACCAAATAATAGGAAATTTGTTAGTTTGAATGGTACAAACATGTTCTTTCTCACAAATAATCGAAGATAATTAATGCTATTGTTAACTAAAGACACATCAATTATTTTAACATGAGAATAGTTTGTTTGAAAGGAATCGAACCCTTTACTTTTGCCCCTAACTGTAAACATAGGGGTTTTGAAGTTGTAATTATTTCTATTGTCTAAAGATTATTAAGATAACTAATAGAAAGAAGGTCATTTTGTTGAAGAATATTTAACTCCTTGATTGAATTAAATTTTAGCAGGTTGAAGGCTATGGAGAGGACCTTCTAATTTAACAAGATTGAGCAAGAACTTATAATAGAAGAGACTCAGCCGTGGATTCGGCTGAGTCTTCATTTTGTTTATCTGTGGGCGTGGCGTTTTGCAATGCGGAGAGCATCTTTCCAAGTGCCGTGAAGATAGATGGCTCTTTCAGGACAAAAGGCTTGGCAAAGTTCGCATTGAATACAGTCCAATTCTCCTACGGGTACCGACTTTCCACCTTCCAGCTTGTAAATCCCAAGAGGACATCTTTGCACGCAGAGCCCACAGCCAATGCATTGATTTTGTTGGACAGTCACCAGGTCACCTTGCAAAAGGATCTCCTGTCCGTCAGCTTGTATGGAATAGCTATTGGTGTGGTTTTCACAGACCTTTTGTGTGTTTGGAAGTTGTAAGTAATAGTCAGTTCGCTTGTATTCGGGAAAGAGATTTTCTATAAATTGCGCCGCTTTCCTTAGATCTTTTTCATTGGGTTTACCCTTATTGCCTCCACCAACAAGAACAAAAGGTCCAGTGCCGTCATAACCCTTTGTAGAAAATTCACCAATCACTTTTTTCCCTTTCGATACGAGCAGTTCCTTGCACGCTTTATGATAAGAGCCTAGTAACGGGCTTCCATGGGTGGAAAACACAAAAGCATTTTGAGGTCCATAATCCAGTTCAGAAATTAAGGCCATGAGTTTTGGTGTATGTCGTCCAAAGACAATTCCCGAACCAAGTCCGATGGTTTTATAGTGTTTTATATCGAGTTCTTTTGCCTGGTCAATATTCACAAGCATACAATTAAGTTGATGGGCCATAGCTTTTGCAATTTTTTGCGTATTTCCGTTATAGAACGATTCATAAATGATTAGTATATCAGTATTCATTTTGTTCCTCCTCAATTAGAAGTTTACACTGTAAATATAATAATACACAATATTGACAGTGTCAATATTGTGTATTATTATATTTTTAAAGGAGGTTTACAATGAAGCCATACCATCATGGAGATTTAAAAAATATGCTTATTGAAGCGGGTATAGCATATATGAATCAAAATGGCGTACGAGATTTTTCTCTGCGCAAAGTAGCTGCCGCATGCCAGGTCAGTCACGCCGCTCCCTACAATCATTTTAAAGACAAGGAAGACTTATTAACTGCCATGAGGGAGCATGTATCAGAAAAATTCACATCCGTATTGCAAGATGTCTTAAAAATGTACCAAAATGGCCCAGATATCATCGTTCATTTGGGAAAGGCATATGTAAGCTTTTTTATGGATAATCCTCAATATTTTCAATTCATGTTTTTACATGCCAATCCAACGCCAATAGAAGCATCTGAATCTTCCGTATTTACAAGTAATTCCCGACCGTTTGAACTCTTTAGAAAGACAGCTATAGAGCATATGGATTCATTAAAAATCAATCCTTCCATGTTTGCGGACAATATTATAGCCATGTGGGCCATTGTGCAAGGATTGACATCTTTATTCACGTTACAAGGTTTTGTATACTACGGAAACGCCGAAGAACTTGTTGAAAGAATACTAAGGGAAAAATTCACCTAAGGGCCAAGACGTTACATAATATCCTCGTTGCCTTCTTCAATATTAGATAATAAGTTACTAGGATTTTCTTTACTTAGAGTCTTTAAAGTGAATAGATAAATACTAACTCCGATACCAACTGAAATAAGAAATAACCTTAGATATAAATTTGATACGAGCAAAAATGAAATCAGAAGCGTAAGCCATAAATATATCAAGGCTCCAATTTTCGTACTTTTTTTTACTGCTCGATAAGTCAGGTAGTTATATATATAGGCACCGAAAATCTTATGATTGATCAGCCAATTATATAGACGCTTTGAACTATGAATATAGCAAACGGAAGACAGCAACAAAAAGGGTGTGGTTGGTAGCACAGGAATAAGAATTCCAATAATACCTAAAAAGAGTAAAATCGAACCTATAAAAATTAATAAATATTTTTCTACAAGTTTTGGGATCAAGACTTACCACCTCTCATCTTTGAGAAATTTGAGAGGTAGCAGTGCCACCCCTTCCAATCATTGTAATTTTAACTGAAATATTTTACTATATCAAATTAATAAGTCACCAAAGTTATAAGCATACTTTTATGATTAAATAATGTTATGCAGGAAGGACGGCTATATATTTGACCCATTTGACAGTCAAAAGGCATGTCAGATTTACGTCCGACATGCCTTTATCAATAATATGGGAATATTACAGGCTCTATTGGTAGGCCGCGGTTAAATAGCCTTATTCCAAAATAATTGCTGCTACTGGGCAACTTTTTGCCGCCTCTTTAGTCGATTCTTCGGCATCTTGAGGAACCGGATTTATGTATGCTTCGGCGATCTCGTAGCTATTCATCCTGAAAACTTGTGGACATACCGCTTCACAGGCACCGCACTTGATACAGTCTGAATTTACGGTAGCAAACATTGGTTTTGCGCTCCTTTCAACAATTAATCGGCATTATATTCTGAATCATGTATCATCACGCAATATAGTTAAAAACTGCTCTACCATTTCTGGATCGAACTGTTTTCCAGAACAGCTTTGGACTTCTTGTATGGCATTTTCTATGCTCATGGCTTCTTTGTAGTGTCTGGTGTGAGTCATAACATCATAGGAATCTACAATTGCCAGTAGTCGGGACAACTTTGGAATTTCTTTACCTTTCAGACCTTGCGGATAACCAGTGCCATCATATCTTTCATGGTGAGAGAGAATTTGATTGGCAACGTGAGCTAGTTCTGGTGTCGACACTGCGATACGATATCCTATTTCAGAATGGGTTTTCATAACTTCCCATTCATCCATGGTTAGTTTACCGGATTTTAGCAAGATGGCTTCGGGTATTCCAATTTTGCCGATATCATGAAGCAAGCTTAATAGAGCTACTTCATCAAGTTCTTCCTGTGTAAGGCCCATTCTCCTACCTATCTGTACGCATATTTGCGCTATTCTCCTGGTGTGTTCTTCCGTTTCAATATGCTTTTCGTGTAGGGATTGCTCAAGAGAACTTAAGATTGAACTTTTCGCGCTACGGCTTTCCAGCAACTTATTCCGGTACATTCTTTCTTCTGCCAGCTTTATAACAGCTTTCATATCGGTGTGCAGACTATCTTTGTTAGCGCGTCCCCAGGAAATACTGATTGGGATTTGATAACCTGTCATATTCCCACATTCTTTCTTTATGTTCGAAATCAAATTATCAACATAATCGGCATAGTTGTCTTTGATAAAAATAATAAATTCATCTCCACCCCATCGGGCAGGTATATCATTGGATGAACAGCATTGTTTGAGGATTTCTCCGATGGTGTGCAAAAGTCGATCCCCTTCTTGGTACCCAAATGTGTCGTTGATAAGTCTTAGTCCATTTATATCACCGAGTATAATCCAACTCTTACATATTATACAGTTATCTGCTTTTTCCAACATGACTTCTACAAAAGTCCGGTTTTTTAGCGTCGTGACCACATCCGTCTGGCTCAGATAAAGGTTTTCTGCCTCATATTTCTTACGTTGGGTAATATCCGAGATAGTACCTATTAAGCGCCTTGGGTTCTTATAATCGTCATATTCAACGATCTTCCCACGACAATGCAGCCACAACCATTCTCCGGAATTTCTCCGTCCTCGGATTTCTACGATTAGCTTTTCGGCGTTACCGTTCAGGCAATCATTCAAAGCAGCTCGAAAAAGGTCTCTATCCGCCGGATGTATTGTTTCAAGAACTTGATCATAATCTAGGTAACTTTCACCGCTCACGTATCCTAAATATAAGAGCCAGTCAGGGTTGATATAGAATTTATTCATTAATAGATCAGTATCAAAATAACCGTCGTTGGTTGCTTCCATGATCAATTTAAAGCGTTCTTCATTGGTTTTTATTTCTTTATAATAGTTATCAAGCTCATTTAGCATATTATTTGCACTCGTAGCAAGATTTGAAATCTCATCGTTCCCCGGTAAAGAGATTATTTCCGACATTTGCTTTTTGTTTCTAACAGAGTTCATAAATCTGTCAAGCTTTTCAATTCGCCGGAATACTAAAAATTCTAAAATTAACAAACATAAGCCGGCAATAATTAGAAATGTTGCGATAAAAGCAATACTAGAGTAATGGATGATTGCTAATCCATCGCGATATATTGGCCTTTGGGCATCCAGTATCATACAAATCTTAGAATTATTGTAGACATTATTAACTAGTGAATAACACGTTACAGAATCTGTTGTCTTCATGATGTACAAGATAGTGTTATCAAAAGACACCCTTAGATTATCCTGTTTGAAAACCTCTATAATCTCGGGAGCCTGTTCCGAGCTAAATTCAATGTCTACTTTCAGAACCGTTTTAAGATAATCAATAAATGTTTGATCAATCAACTTGCAAAAGACAACAAATCCATTACTTGGTGATTCCATATTAGATGTCGTCACAGGTGATATGGAAATAATTAAGGGTTCTCCCGAAATCATCATTATTCCTGTAATAGGAGTAGAGCTAGACAGCAAACTTTTATAATACTCTTCCTCTTGCAAACTCTGAAATAATTCTTCTTTAAACATACTCTCTTTTGCTGAATCGATTCCATTTGTTTTTGCGAAAACTGTATCCCCTTTAAGATTATAAAAACCCATATAATTAAGATTTAAGGAGGTCAAAGTGTTATCATAAAGATTCACATCTACATATTCTCTATTGGTTCCGTCGAGATAGCGGAAAGTATCGTCCCAGTAGGCCCAGTCCATTACAGTACTTTCCAAAGAAGATTCTTCGCGTTGTATAATCGAAATTGCACGGTGAAAATCTTGATTGACTATTGTATTCTCTGCCTTTTCCGCATAATTCATAAACAAAGCTCTGAGCAAAATAATGGAAAATAACGCAACAAAAAATATGCCGGAAATTGCAACTAGAGAAATTTTATGTCTGACCTTCAAATTGATCACCTCTATATGCCTGTCTGATTATAATTCAATACTTTCTTATTTAAATAAATAGATAAAATACCTTTAGCGAATAGTGTCGAGATTAGATTCTTTCTACATCTTGGGTTAAATTACCTCTTTTTTGAATAGTTAGAGACATGCCGGAATGCATTTAAACGTAAAATAAGTCACAGCTACAATTAGCCACTTTGCGTTCATTTCGCAAAGTGGCTAATATATGAATCAATATGCTGGCTTGTCAAGCGAAAGGTTTTAATGGTTTGGTAACTAATGAGACGATGATGAAGACAATAATACTTGCTGGAAGAGATACTATTAAGGGGTCTATATAGCTTAAGGGGCCTGTTCCAGCCAGCGAATTCGTGCCAGATATTGCTTTGGCCAAGCCAAAGATGGCAGATTCTTTAGTATAGACAAAGAGGCACATAAAACTATAAATGAAGGTTCCAACCACCATACTCCAAGTTGCGCCACTTTTTGTTGCGCGCGGCCACCAAAGGGCGCCTGCATATATAGGTAGGAAGGCTGCGGCACAGAGACCGAAGAAGATAGATGTTGCTACAGCAATGATGTTCCCAGGTAAGCCCTTGGCTACAAATACAGTGGCAATAAACCCAACTATCAACCCCACACGGGCTAGCAACAATGTTTTAGTCGAGTCATCCTTGCTGGTCTTGCCGAGAAGGTCATAACTGAGTGAGGTTGAGATCATGTGAAGTTGACCGCTCAAGGTAGACATAGCTGCTGCCAATAGGCCAAGCAAGAAGAAATAGACAAGCCAATCAGGAAAAGCTTGAGACAAAAACAAGGGGATAACTTTATCCGTATTAGGACCAGTTCCTCCAATGGCAGATGCTGTCATGGCAATAGTATTACTCGTTTCGTGGAAGAAGACATTTGAAAGGGCACCGATGGTAAAAGCGACGCCGGTCATGAATAGAATGAAAACTCCCCCGAAAACTAAGGCTCGGTTTAACTCTTTGCCGGATTTAACCGTCATATAACGAACTATGAGTTGCGGTTGAGCTAACACACCGATACCGACCCCAAGTACTAAGGTGGATATGACAAACCACCAATTTTGGCTTAAGAAGGTGGGCATTGATGCAAAACCGGTCATTCCTTGCTTCGCTAGGGCAGCAGGAACTAAGCTCGTCATGGCGTTTAACTTAGCATGAGCCACTGAGATGCCTCCAAGTTTCATATATGTGAAAATGAGTAGGAGAGACATCATAATAAACATCAGGGTGCCCTGGAAGGCATCAGTATAAACAACTCCTCTCAGGCCACCAAAAAAGACGTACGCTAAAACTATTAGAGAAAGAACCCAGAGTGCTGTAGTGTAATTTATTTGTAAGGTTTGTTCTAAAAATCGGGCACCACCAATCATTACAGCTGCGGCGTAAAGGGGCAAAACAATACTCATAAGTGCCGCAGACCACTTGCGAATGAAGGTTGATTGAAAATGTGCTCCCAATAGGTGAGGGAAGGTATATGCTCCAAGTTTCTGTCCCAAAGTGCGTGTTTTTTTGCCAAAGAAAACAAAGGCGATAAAAATTCCCACGAAAATATTAGCAAAGGTTAACCATAACATACTTAGACCAAAGAAACTGGCAGCTCCACCAAACCCTACAATGGCTGAAGTAGAGATAAAGGTTGCTCCATAAGCCATGCCCATGACATATGGATGGATATTTCCGCCTGCCACCATGTAATCCTTCGAAGATTTAGTGTGTTTATAACCAAGATATCCCAGAAAAGCTGTGATTAATATATAAATAACTAGAACAACTATAAAAATACCCACTTGCTAATCCACCCTTCAAACTAGAAATTTCAGTCTTTATTCCAATTGATTAAACCATAAACAACACATAAAAGGGCACTACCGATGGACAAGAGAAATGCGGCAATGATTCCTGGGTCAGTCAGCCCTAACATAAATCCACCCCGTTTCGATTTATAAAATTCAAGTAACTATAACATTCTTACAGAATTAAGCGCGTGATTATTTTTCCTACCATGCTAACCATACTTAGTTTCCTCTAACCTTAGGTTGTTTGATACTAGACAATAAGATTCTAATATCTTCCTACCATCCTTTCTTCTTTATAGCCTTCAAACGAAAGTCATTGAGCGAATTAATTAACCGTAAAGGAAACTTCGCGTTTAAGGAACATGTTGAAATTATAACAGGCGGGATTAAAACAGACAACACATATTTCCTCTGTATTAACACAGATTTGCGGTTTAATTATTTACCTTAGGTTGTAAATAATTACCACTGTCAATAATTCATTCCTTTTAAGTGCTCGTAGATAGAGTGAAGGCTAGATGCGGAATTTTTGCTTCTAGCCTTGTTTTGTACAATAATTATCGGAATAAGAATACTCATTTCCAGAAATATAATCAGGGTTATTTCAGGAGATTTATCATTTATCCAAATTGTAAGACTCCTACTTCTACAAGTGGGAGTGGTACACCTTATTCTGCTTCGGTGACGATAGTCTCCAGTGGAGAGTATCGCCGAGCCGCCTTCCCAATAGAAACACTTAGCGGCGAAGGAGGTAGAGTCCCCTACCGAAGTCTCGATGTTCAGCATTAGCTGAACGAGTTCGCTTCCTAAGGAATCGGGATAAGTTATAATAAATAGAAGCTACCAACTATCTCACTAGGTTTAGAAAACAAGGAAAATAAGGTGGTATGAAAATATATGAAAATAGTTGCGATTGGGGACTCGATTACCGAGGGGTATCCTTTTAGCAATCAGGAGTCTTGGGTGGAACATTTAGTCCAAGAACTTCAATGTCAAGTCTTAAACCAAGGGATATGCGGGGATTTCACGAGTGGCATACTTAAGCGGTTCCAGAGGGATGTACTTGATCATGCTCCGACCCATGTCATTATTCTTGGTGGGGCAAATGATGCTTACGAAAAAATCCATATAGAAATTGTAAGCGCGAATTTTAAGGCAATGGAGGATTCTTGTAGGCAAAACGAGATTATTCCCATTTTTGGATTACCTACTCCGTCCTTATTACCTGAAGAAGAACAATTCCTGATTGAATATCGAAATTGGTTGAAAAGCTATGCGGTTGAAAAGGGCATAATTTTAATTGATTTTTATTCTCCATTCCTTAACAGGATAAGAGTAGGTGAGGGTGTAAAGCTATTTGTTGATGAAGTCCATCCTAGTATTGATGGATATGCTTTAATGGGGGAAGTGGCGGTTCGAAGTCTGAAAGGTATAATTGAGATTAAGAAACAAGGCTTATAGCATTTATGTTTTCGGCCTTAATTTACTCCTTCGAGTCCTTCAAAGCTCTCCTAGATGCAGCATATTCTTCAAACGTTTTTTGAACGGTTTTACCAATTAGTCGATAAGCTTCGTCATTCAAGTTAGCAAGGGATGTACGAATGGACCATTTTGGCCCGCCAAACCCGCTGCCGTTAAGTAGCACGATCGAAGATTCCTCTGCTAAACGAAATAGGAAGTCAGTGGGCTCATAGTTGGCTTGTAAATAGTCGCAGAATTCCTCGCCGTACTTAATTTTGGCCCACACCAATAAATCAATTTGACTGTAGTACGCCGCGTCGAACCTATCAGTACGCAATTCTAGTCCAAAGCCCTCGTACAATAATGCTTGTCGATGGTGACAAATTCCCTGTGTCAACTCCTTGTAACGGTTCTCCCGGTCAAGCAAAGCAAAGAGAGCAAATAGCCCCATTTGTACTTGCTGAGGCGTAGATAAACCCGCTGTATGATTCAGGGCGACTTGACGACTGTCCGCCACCATTCGATCAATAAAACGAAGTTGTTCAGGATACATAGTAATTGTTCCGTAACGCTGTGCCAACGCTTCCGCCTTATCGCGGGGGAGATCCTTTAACAAATAATCAAAGACATTATCTTGATGAACGGCGATGACTCCCAGACGCCAACCTGTAGCCCCAAAATACTTCGAGAAAGAGTAAACCCCAAGTGTATTAAAGGGTAATTCCGCCATCAGTGAACGAAAGTTATCGACAAAGGTTCCATACACATCATCTGTAATAATCATTAAGTTTGGATTATGATTTTTTACCACCTCTAGGATATGGTTTTTCGACTCGTTTCTTATCGCCACTGAGGGTGGGTTGCTTGGGTTGACAACATATAAGGCTTTTATACTGGGGTTAGCAAGTTTATCGAGCTCTGATTTTGTATATTGCCAAGTGTGAAGCCCTCTTTCATCCTTTTCCAGAGCATTAATCCGAACAATTTCAAAATTGTAGCGCGCTAAATGCGGAATCTCAAGATATGGAGTAAAGGTAGGTACCATGAGCGCAATCTTGTCCCCGATGGACAGTAACTTATTCGCAATCAGAGAGTCGAAAATATAACACATGGCAGCAGTCCCGCCTTCAACAGCGAACAGGTCGTATTTGCCGGATGGAGGTTCGTTATTACACATTTCCTGAATTAGATAAGCATGAATAATTTGTTCAAGGTGCACCAGCATACGGTCCGGTACCGGATAGTTATCGCCGATGAGCCCATCCACCAGTTCATGTACCCAAGCATCTGGGTTGAACCCAAGATTAAGTGTTCCATAATCAATGCTTTTTTTCAGAAAATCGACTCCAGGTGCGTTGATATGTTTTTCTAGGTAAGCATCAAGGCGTGCGGCGATGCCTTTGTTATTAGGCATGCCAGCAAGGTCGTTATCTTTCCATACGCTGCGGGTTTCCTCCATAGCAAATTGGCCTAAGGCGAAGAACGCTTCTCGCGGCGTGGCAGCAATCCAGTTGGGGTTTCCCCTCCCTGCATTTAGCATTGACCAGATGCTTGTATCTCCATGTTTATTGGCAAGGCTAATTAATTTGTTTTTAAGTTCAAAAGGGCTAAGTTGCTCGTAAGTATTATCCTTTTCTCGACTAAGGGTAGTGGCGTTCTGAATGGTTATCATTCCTTTCCGAACTTTGTATCAATCCAGCACGGCGTTTTACTCATGAAATATGCCTTGATGCTACTCTGTACTGTACTCTAAGCATTTATACACATTAAAAAATTTTATACCAGATGAAATTGTACGAAGCAAAAGACTACCACAGAAAGTGAGATAGTCTTTTGCTTCTCCTGTTCCCTTTAGCTACAGTGTTCTAGGATGAGCAATGACGGCTGAAGGATTTAAGATGTTATCTTTGCGTGCAGATCATTGTAATGGTTTAGCTCCCGTCGTTTCAGGGGGAACTACGGCTCGGACAAAGATCGTATTTAATAAAATTAGAATTAGTAAAGGAAGAGAACCTCTGATACCCGGAAACGTCAAAACCGGTAATAAGAAAAAGATTCCTGGTGAAAACGGTGCCGTAGAATAATCAGTTGAAAAGCTCACCCCAAATACTAAAGGTGCTTCAGCAGTAGTTGTGGTAAGAGTACCAGCTGTATCAGAAGTAATGGCTCCATTAACTTGGGACATCGATCCATCTCCCTTGGACACTTCATGAAGTAGTTCTTGCAGTTTATCAATTGGCATTCTGACAGTTTGTTTCCGAACGTTGTTGTCAATTCTGTATATTTGAACGTATTCCATTCCAAAAAAGTGACGAGCTAACAATAAACAAAGTTGAGCCCCGATCAGTATCGTAGTTGCTCCAAGGACTCTACCTGTCAGTAGGGGTTGGAGATAAAAAACTGTAGCACTACCTTTCACAGAACTTATAGGGTTAAACAGAGCCAAGCCTAAATTTAAAGGTAACTTAGAATTGGGTTCTTCCATTGAACTACCCCCTGACAGATGCTGTTATATCTACAATACATATTATGCCAAATGGTTACGTCAAGTGATACCTCCAATCGTAAGGTGATGTTTTAAACGGAGCAGTCGTTGAAGCGGCCCGAAAGTTTAATTAAACAATAAAGTTTTATGCATAGAATCGGGAATACTGAAAACAATATTATACATAATAAGGAGGTGCTATAATTGCCAATACAATTTTCACAGAAGGAAAAATCGCTTTTGATGGACCAAAAAAGCCACGAAGAGACCTGTATAGAGAAATACACAAAATATGCTAACCAAGCTCAAGATGCCCAACTGAAACAGCTATTTAATTCATATTCAGCTAAAGAGCAAGAGCACTTAAACTCGATAAATCAGTTATTAAGCGGACAGGTACCTAGTGTAGGGGGACAACAACAAAACCAGGGTCAACAAGCCCAGAACCAACAACAAATGACTTCTACAGTTCAGGGGAATTATAACCAAGAGGATGCTAAACTTTGTAAGGACATGCTCATGACAGAAAAATATGTGTCTGGTGCCTATGATACTGCGGTATTTGAATTTAGAGATAGTAATGTCCGTCAGGTCCTTAATCATATCCAAAAGGAAGAACAGCAACACGGCGAAGGAATTTTCCAATACATGCAAAGTCAAGGAATGTATCAAGTACAGTAGTATATTCTAAGTAATAGCGACCCTCATTTCTAAGTGGGGGTGGGTTCTTCGTAACTTCGGGGGGGGGGGTAAAGTCCCCAGTTCACTGAATACTTGGTTTGGCGCGACCTTCATTTAGGGTCGCGCTTTAATTATGTCTAGACAGTATTTGTTAACTTTATAATAAAAGTCTTGATTATTAATTGTATTCAGATATAATTACATGTGAACATATAATCATACGTAAGGAGGTGCTTTGGTACATGACTAGGAAGACAGGTGAACTGGAGAACGGTCTTTCGGGATCTTTAACGAAATCCTCGGATAGCCCAGTTTGTGAGACCTTGTGTATCCATACTGATTTGGTGGAGTCAGTTCGTGAAACACTCATTCCAGGGGGGCAGGTCCAACATTTGGCAGAGTTGTTTAAAACTCTTGGAGATCCTACACGGGTACGAATTATGGATGCTTTAGCTAAAGGCGAATTCTGTGTATGTGACTTGGCGGAACTTTTGGAATTGAGCCAATCTGCAACATCCCATCAATTACGTGTTCTTCGGAGTAACCATCTAGTAAAATACCGTAGGGAGGGAAAAATGGCTTATTACTCTTTAGATGATGACCATGTTATGGCACTTTACCGTGAGGGTCTTGAGCACATCTCAGAGGGTCGTGTCTAACTGAGCGATACAGGATCACAGTCCGCAGTTTGTTAGTTCGACTTCGGTCTTGGAACTTTAGTCTTTCGAACCACGATCTAGAAAATGAAAAAGGATTTCGGATTTCGAGCATCGGACTTCGAACTTAGATTTTTCAGGAGGAAGAAAAGAATGGGTATGGTATCAACATCCACTAATAAATTTGAAATTAATCATAAATCTATCCCTGAAGAACAAGAAAGGAATGTCTCAAAAAATCAAGAGCGAGTTAAGTATCGCTTGGACGGGTTGAGTTGTGCAAATTGTGCGCTTAAAATTGAGAAGGCCTTTTGTGAGGAGGAATCGATTGGGCAGACAACCCTTAACTTTGTCACTCAAACTGTCTATTTGCCCCCTGCTTCTGTAGAGCTTGCACAACGTATTGTAGACAGAATTGAGCCGGGTGTAAAGCTAAAGTCTATCAGTCCAAAGGGAAGTCAGGAGTTAGATCAAGAGGAAGAAGAACTTCAACATACTCGTTGGAAAAAGTTACGTGTATTAGTTGCCAGCACTTTGTTGGCTATAGGACTAGTTTCCTCTCTGCTTGGACTTAATTTTTCTTGGGTCATGGAATACTTGATCTATTTGACAGCCTATTTTCTCGTCGGTTATGAAGTGTTATATACTGCTCTTAGAAATATGTTCAAAGGGGCACTTTTTGACGAAAATTTTCTGATGGCTTTAGCAACGGTTGGAGCGATTGTGATTCATCAATTGCCTGAAGCTGTTGGTGTTATGCTTTTTTACTCGGTGGGAGAATATATACAAGACTTAGCGGTTAATCGTTCTCGGCACTCGATTAAAGCTTTAATGGACATTCGGCCAGATTATGCGAATCTAATCTACCAATTAGACGTACTGAAGGTCGCACCTGAAGATGTCCAAGTTGGACAATTGATTTTGGTACGTCCTGGTGAGAGAGTTCCACTCGACGGAGAAGTGGTAAAGGGGTCTTCATTTGTAGAGACATCTGCTTTGACAGGAGAGTCAGTTCCACGGAAGATGGAAGCAGGGGATACCATATTATCTGGAATGGTCAATTCAAGCGGTGTGCTTACAGTTCGAGTTACCCGACCCTATGCCGAATCTTCCGTGCAAAAAATCCTGGACCTTGTGGAAAATGCCAGCTCCCGTAAAGCACCCACAGAAAAGTTTATAACTACATTTTCTCGTTATTACACGCCTGGAGTGGTATTAATCGCTTTAGGAATTGCCATATTGCCTCCTCTTCTTGGAGCGGGGTCGTTCAATCAGTGGATTTATCGCGCCTTGACGATTCTCGTAATTTCCTGCCCTTGTGCTTTAGTGATCTCAGTTCCCTTGGGGTATTTTGGCGGGATCGGAGGAGCTTCACGGCATGGTATTCTTGTGAAGGGGGCGAACTTCCTTGAGGCGCTGACCAAGGTGAAGACAGTTGTTTTTGATAAAACAGGGACGCTAACTCAAGGAGTTTTCGAAGTTGTAAAACTAAGCCCAACAAAGGAATTTAGTCCCGAATTTCTTCTGAAAATTGCGGCAACTGCGGAAATTCACTCCAGCCATCCGATTGCTAAATCGATTCGTGATAGTTACGGATTACCTCTTGAATCAGGGACACTTGAGGATTATATGGAAATAAGCGGGAAGGGAGTTCAGGCTAAAATCAAAGGGTATGACGTTTTTGTCGGAAAGGCTGGTTTGTTAAAGGAAGCCGGAATTCTAATTCCCATTAGTAATGATTCAGGGCAAGCAGGAACTCAAGTTCATGTAGCGGTTTCAGGAAACTATGTGGGGTATATCCTTATTGCAGATCGCATAAAGTTTGGGGCAAAGGAAACCATTGAAGCATTAAAGAGCTTAGGTATTAAAACTGTAATACTAACAGGAGATCTTCAGACGGTAGCCCAAAGTGTGGCGGATGATTTAGGGGTATCCGAAATCCATGCCGATCTATTACCCCAAGATAAGGTGGCTTGGCTAGAAAGGCTGATGGCCGAAAAGGATCACAAAGAGAAGGTTGTCTTTGTAGGGGACGGGATTAATGATGCGCCTGTTCTTACACGAGCAGATGTCGGAATAGCCATGGGTGGATTGGGATCAGATGCAGCGATTGAAGCTGCAGATGTGGTGCTCATGGAAGACCAACCAACCAAACTGTTAACTGCGATCAATATTGCTGGTTTTACCAAAAAGATCATTTGGCAGAACATTTTTTTTGCGATGGGAATTAAACTAGGTTTTGTTTTGTTGGGGATACTAGGGATAGCCACTATGTGGGAAGCGGTGTTTGCTGATGTCGGTGTAGCCCTGTTAGCAGTTCTGAATGCAACTCGCGTGAGGCGGTATTCCAGTTCTTCAGTCGATATCAAGGCTGGATAACAATATGTTTGATGGACGCACAGGGTAGGTTTTTTCTGCATAACATAGAATGCAAAATTTGCTTGAATTATTCTAGCAAGAAGGAGGCATTCTAATGTATGCACACGTAAAATCTGGTCCTACTCATAATCATGGAAGTGTCACGCATACGTCCTGTGATGATGGACATGCGCATCAATGTCTTGATGTCACTGGGCCTGCCGTGCCGACGACAAATGGAAGTCATGTCCATCACGCCGAAGGTTGGGTAATGTATGAAGACGGACATTCCCATTATTATAAAGCGGTTTCAGGACCTGCGCTTCCAATACTAAATAACTACCATGTCCATAACTGGGATTTCAATACGACTATTGATGATAGACACCGTCATCATGTAAATGGTCCGGATATGCCAGCTCCAGGGATATAATTCCAGTAAAGGTTAAGCTTGTAACAGGTCTAATGATTTCAGGCTAAAAGTTGGTGATATCTGTACATTAACAATTCTTAAGTGAAAAAATTCTTGTTGAATATCGATTTCTCGTCTATGATAAGGGTAGGGTCAGCTGTAGATTTTAAAGGATGTAATCAAAGGCTGATATAGAAAAAAACTTTACATCTGCACCAGGGGGTTAGTATGGCACATTGTTCATCCCTAGGGAAAACGGCTTTACTCATTGCCATGGCCGAAGGAAATGAAACTGAAGAGTATATAAGTGGTGCTAAAGAAAAGGGTTTTGAAGTAGTGTCAGGCAAGGTCGGCTCTATGGATGTTCAAAAGATCATTGCGGCAGTTGAAACGGCAGCGAAACGCGAGGGTCTAACCGATGATAGTTATCGCTCCCAACATGCCCTTTATCACGCCATTCTAGATGCCCTGCAAGGATTAGGTAGAGGACCACTCCAGTTGGGGAACGTTTTGCGCACTGTTGGACTCCGCTTTGCAATTGTCAAAGGACCCCGCACGCTGGAGGATTTAGATGACCTTTGGATTGCAGTTAGCATGTATGGGATGATTGGAGCACCTATTAAAGGGCATGAACATGAAGTTTGTGGCTTAGGAATAAACCATTTGTAAGTTCGACAGGTTTAGAGTGGAAGATGTATTTATTTTAGAAAGTTGCAATAAAATAGAGTATGCTCAGAGATATTAGATATTTGAGGGCTAAGCTGTAAACGAAAAAGTTTATGGCTTAATCCTCTTTTTCATTGCTCTAAAAGGAGGACAAAACATGAGCGTAGCATTAGCAGAAAGATCAAAAGTTACCCTAGATGGGGAAACTCTCACGTTAGAGCAAGTGGTTGCGGTGGCACGGTACGGTGTTAAGGTGGACTTGCACCCGACAGCCAAGGAAAAAGTCCTCAGATCTAGAACTTACGTGGATCAATTAATTGAAGGGAATCAAACGGTCTATGGAATTACTACGGGTTTTGGCAAGTTTAGCGATGTCTTAATTTCCAAAGATGATGCAAAAAAGTTACAACGTAACCTTATTATGAGCCATGCAACGGGTGTAGGGGAGCCCCTTTCACCGGAAGTTGTAAAGGGTATTTTACTTCTTAGAGCAAATGCCTTAGCGAAAGGATTTTCTGGCATTCGGCTTTCAACTCTTCAGATGTTGCTTAACGTGCTTAATGCTGGAATAGTCCCTTTTGTTCCGGAGAAAGGATCACTTGGCGCAAGTGGAGATTTAGCACCCTTATCCCATATGGTCTTAGTAATGCTTGGCGAAGGAGAGGCGTTTTATAAGGACCGTCGGATGAGTGGACAGGAGGCGTTAGCTCAAGCGGGGTTAGAGCCCGTGGTTTTGGAAGGAAAAGAGGGTTTGGCCCTTATTAACGGAACCCAGGTCATGACAGCAATTGCGGCCTTGGCGGTTTGGGATGCTGAGATTTTGTGGGAATCAGCTAATATTACAGCCGCTTTGTCCCTTGAAGCGCTTGAGGGGATTCTAGATGCATTTGATCCGAAAATCCATGCTGTACGTCCTCACCACGGGCAAATCGACGTAGCGAAACAAATTCGCAATCTTACGGAGGGCAGCACATTTATAGCTGGTGAACAACACCCCAGAGTGCAGGATGCCTATGCGCTTCGATGCATTGCCCAAGTACATGGCCCTTCAGGGGATGCAATCGCCTACGCGAAAAAAGTCGTGGAAATAGAGATTAATTCTGCAACGGATAACCCATTAATCTTTCCAGAGGAAAATGTAGTACTCTCGGGCGGGAATTTTCACGGGCAACCCATCGCTTTGGCAATGGACTTTCTAGGGATTGCAGTGGCGGAGCTTGCCAATATCGCAGAGCGTCGCTTAGAGCGTTTGGTCAATCCAAACTTGAATGGGCTTCCAGCATTTTTAACCCCAAACGGAGGGTTAAATTCAGGGTTTATGATTGTGCAGTATTCTGCTGCCTCGTTGGTTTCCGAAAACAAGATTTTAGCCCATCCGGCTAGTGTGGATTCGATCCCCTCCTCCGCTAACCAAGAAGACCATGTGAGCATGGGAACGATTGCTGCGCGCAAGGCTCGAACTATTGTTGAGAACACAGGCCATGTTTTGGCGATGGAACTATTAGCAGCATGTCAGGGTCTTGATTTAAGAACCGGAAAAGAAGAACTCCAACTTGGAAAAGGAAGCGAGGGCGCTTACCGACTTCTTCGGTCAAAAGTAAGTACACTTGGAGAAGATCGTGTCATGTATACCGATATCAACGTGGCTAAAGAGTTAGTTTCTACAGGGAAACTAGCTAACACTGTCCGGTTTGAATTTGCCAGAAGAGGTAATTAACCTTTTCGTAAAGAGCGAACGGGAGCCTAGATAAAATAAGTCTGCTTAGAATTATGGTAGCGGAAGACACAAGATCATTACTAGGTGTTCCCGTAGTTTGCCAATATGAACTCATATGGCGTAACGGGGACACCTGTTTTATTTAAAAAATAATTAGAATGAAAAAACTCTTACTTTTAATAATTTGAAAATACATTTGTGGATACTATAGGACTTATGGGGAAATGTATACTGTAAATACATGCTCTTTATTTATATCCAGAAAATTTGTAATTGACATATGGCATAGGGGGGTATACTATTCTAGTGAGGTGTTAAAGATGAAATCTGAAGATACGCAGGTACACACTTGTTCGATTTGTCAGAGTGAGGTGATGGCGGAACAAGGCAAACGAAAGAGTCATCATGACGATAAAACGATTAAAGAACTTGTAACTCGAATGAATCGTATTGAAGGTCAGATTCGTGGAATTAAAGGTATGATCGAACGGCACGTTTATTGTGATGATATTTTAAATCAGATCTCCTCCGCTCAAGCTGCTCTGGATGGGGCTTCTCGATTACTCTTAGAAAAACATATGAAATCATGTGTCAAAGAGCGACTCCAGAGTGAAGATGATCAGGTTGTCGATGAGGTCCTTAAAACTATCTTTCGGATGATTCGCTAAGGTGCGATTTAGTTAAGTAGAAAAGGGGCTTTGGGGGATAAAAGATGACTGAACAAGTGAATAGAGAAGAAAAAGGAATTCAAGTCTATGGCATGACCTGTCAGCATTGTGTTAACCATGTTACTAAGATTCTAGAAGAATTCCCAAGTGTAGAGCAAGTTCAGGTATCCTTAGAAGATTCTAAAGCTATTTTTACTTGGGATCCTGATAAGGTCAACTTAACCGATATTCGTCAAAAGATTGAGGAAGCTGGTTATTCGTTTGAAAAACTGGCTGATGAACAGGAAGAGCCCAAGAAATCAGATATAAAAGTGGGCGCGACCGCCACAGCAGAGCAAAAACAGCTTTTTAAAATTAGTGGCATGACCTGCGCGAATTGTGCATTGACGATTGAAAAAGGTATTAAGGCAATGCCAGGAGTAAAATCTGTCGCTGTCAATTTTGCCTCCGAAAAGCTTATTGTGGAAACGGATCCTAACATGGTTAAGGATGATGATCTTGTGGCGAAGATCAAGGATTTGGGGTATGCTGCTCAGAGCGTAGATGAAGGAAAGCAACAATTTAGAGTGGGCGGCATGACGTGCGGAAATTGTGCTTTGGCAATTGAGAAAAAACTAGAAGGTACTTTGGGGGTCCAAAGGGTTGCTGTTAACTTAGCGAGTGAAACAGTGACAGTGGAGTTTGATCCCAGTGTAGTAAATATGGGAGAAATTTTCGCTCAAGTCCGGGATGCAGGATATACTCCCATGGAGAACGAAGAGAATCAAGATGATCGTACAGCAATCAAACAACGCAATTGGCTTATTTTTAGTGCGATTGTCTCATTGCCTATTATGCCGCTTATGTACATGCCTATGTCAAGATCCTTGATGTATACCATGCTTATTCTAGCAACCATCGTTCAGTTTACGGCTGGTTTGACATTTTATCGTGGAGCTTATCATGCTTTAAAAAACCGCTCCGCTAATATGGACGTCTTGGTGGCGATTGGGATTACGGCTGCTTATGGATACAGTTTGATGACAACCCTTCATATGTTTATTCCGACTATCTTTTTTGAAGGACCCAACTTTTTTGAGACGTCTGCTTTATTGATTACCTTTGTGCGCTTTGGGAAATATTTAGAAACTAAAGCAAAAGGACGTGCTGGACAGGCTTTAAAACGGTTGTTAGAATTACAGGCTGATAAAGCACACTTGTTAGTCAATGGTGAGGTTAAGGAAGTAGCAGCATCAGATCTAAAAATTGGGGATATCACCATTGTAAAATCTGGAGAAAGAATACCTGTGGATGGTGAGATTATTGAAGGAACAGCGAGCATTGACGAGTCTATGCTGACCGGGGAATCCATTCCTGTTGACAAGGGAGTTGGCGACCCTGTAATCGGGGCTACTATAAATCGTTCAGGAAGTATTAAGGTTAAAACCACTAAGACGGGTAAGGATACAGTCCTTTCCGGAATTATCAAAATGGTGGAGGATGCTCAGGGAGTGAAGCCACCGATTCAACGCTTGGCAGATAAGATTTCTAATTACTTTGTGCCAACGGTCGTTGCTATTTCACTTCTTACCTATTTGGTCTGGTACGTTGCGTTAGATAGTACCTTTGTTTTTGCCTTTACGGCAGCTATTGCAGTGTTGGTAATCGCTTGTCCTTGTGCATTGGGGTTGGCTACTCCTACAGCAATTATGGTTGGCAGTGGGGTAGGGTTAGATCGAGGTATTCTATTTAAATCCGCAGCGGTATTGGAAGGGATCGCTCATTTGCAAGCCATTGGATTCGATAAAACGGGGACGTTGACTAAAGGGACTCCCGAAGTAACGGATATCATACCCTATGCTGGTTACACGAGACAAAATGTCCTGAAAATTGCGTCTGCAGGTGAAAATCCCTCGATTCATCCATTGGCTCAGGCAGTTGTTGCAGAAGGCAATAAGGAACAGCTCGCTATTCAAGAAGTTGAAGATTATCAGGAAGAGGCTGGCTATGGGATTATCTGTACCTTTGAAGGGCAAACGTTACTGATTGGAAACATTAAATTGATGCATAAGTACAATGTCGATGTCAAAGACTCAGTAGAACAGGATTTTCAGCGTTTGGCTGAAGCGGGCAGAACAACTAGCTTCATTGCCTTAGGTGGTCAAGTGATCGGACTTATCGCGCTGGCCGATGTGGTTAAGGAGAGTAGCAAAGCGGCTATTTATAGACTGCATCAGTTAGGTTTAAAGACGTTCATGATCACTGGGGACAATAAAAAAGTTGCCAATGTTGTCGGTGAGCAGGTCGGAATTGATGAAGTAATTGCGGAAATCTTACCACAAGATAAGATTAGTATTATCAAAAAGTATCAAGACCTAGGGTTTAAAGTTGCTATGGTAGGGGATGGTATTAACGATGCTCCGGCCTTAGCCCAAGCAGATATAGGAATTGCCATCGGCTCAGGGACGGATGTGGCCAAAGAAACCGGCGATGTGGTTTTAGTTCGCAACGACCTCCTAGATGTTGAACGAGCGATTCGTTTAGGGCGAAGGACACTTCGTAAGATCAAGCAAAATCTCTTTTGGGCTTTGATTTATAATGTCATCGGTATCCCGATTGCGGCGGGTGTTCTCTATCCCTTAACTGGGCAACTATTACCGCCCGAGTGGGCAGGTCTAGCTATGGCTTTCTCGTCTGTGTCCGTGGTAACCAGTTCTCTCCTGTTGAAAAGGTATGACAAAAAACTGGCGAATTAGAGTGTGATATTTTCTCTCAAAGGCACTATGGTGTATCTGGGAGGATAATTATAACAACCTTACATTAAGTAAAAATTGTGAGTTACATTCAGGGAAGAACTAGTCTAGTATTCTTAAGGGGTTATTGATTATCAGGCCTCAGGCCTCTTGAGCTCTGGCTTCTAAATTAGGAGGTGAAAAAATGAGCCAAACCATCCTGAAGATTGAAGGTATGACCTGTAACCATTGTAAAATGAGAGCGGAAAAAGCGTTGCAAGAGGTAAGCGGTGTTGAAAGTGTCAAAGTTGATCTTGCGAGCAAAGAAGCTGTCGTAACCGGGGATGCTGAGCGCGCGAATCTCGTTAAAGCGGTAGTTGATGCTGGTTATGCGGTTGTTGACTAAGATTTTTTGAAGTACTATCATCAGAATGTAATATAGCCTGTATCTTAAATTACTTAGTAATTAGAGATACAGGCGTTTTTATACTGGATTTGAAGAGTGTTTTATACATTTTCTAAAAAATACAAAAGAGAGTCCGGATGAATAAGTTATCTTTGGATAAACTATTTATGAGGTGATAAACAATGCCAAGAAATGATGGCAATAAAGATAAGAATGAAGATTTAAAGAAAATTGAGTTGACACTTCGAAATATTCATAAAAATGAAGAGTTTTTATTGGAAAATGCTGAGGAGCTAAGTTCTCATCAAATCAAAGATGTAAAAGCACATTTAGCATCGAAGAAAAAGCATCTTGAAGAAACAGATGGCACGATTAAATAGGAGCAACGCTCCTATTTAATATGTTCTTAAAATTATGTAATCATACTTTAATTTTATGAATTGTAAGAGGGATACCATAGGATATCCCTCTTAACTCTGGTATTAGTTAGATTTTGCTTCCGCCTTTGAGATGTTCTTCAGCAAACTGAATCATCCGTTTGGTCATTTGGCCACCAACAGAACCGTTTTCGCGGCTTGTGCGGTCACCGCCTAATTGAAGGCCCATTTCATTTGCAACTTCATACTTGAATTGATCCAACTGTTGTGAAGCACCTTGAGCTGCTGGTGTATTCGTATTTCTTTCTCCTGCCATGATAGGTACCCTCCTTTAAATTTGTGTTTGTGTACTGGAACATTCTTATTATGTGTTTTAAAGGTTTTCTTACTCAGGTAATTATTGCTACAATATAGAGAGCTTACCTTTTTATTATTGTCTAAGTCGATAGTTGATTTTACCTAATGTAAGGGTTAGAATTATTAAAGGAACTTGGATAGTAGAGGAGAAGTATATATGTACTTAAAGATGAAGGAACCTGTAAACACTTGGACACATTTTGTATTGTTTATGGCAGCAATTGTGGGACTTGTATTTCTTATTATCTTAAGTAAAAATAACATCTCCAAACTTATTACGATGACTGTCTATGGGGTGAGTATGATTTTGCTTTACGGTGCTAGCTCGCTTTATCATTGGGTCCGAACTACTCCTCAAAAAGAACTCATCTTGAAAAAGGTGGACCATATAGCTATTTATTCATTAATTGCAGGCTCTTATACGCCAGTTTTTTACTATGGACTGGAAGGGGCATGGCGTTGGGCGATGCTTGGTGTCGTATGGATTTTGGCTATAATAGGAATGGCATTGAAATTATGGCTTATCAATGCACCACGATATGTTTCCTCGGCTTTTTATGTATCACTAGGCTGGATTGCATTGCTTCCATTCTTACAACTTATCAAAAATTTACCTATGGGTGCGATCATCCTCATGGCCATTGTAGGAGTTACCTATACCATGGGTGCTATAATATATGCAACAAAGATTTTTGATTTTTTCCCGAAGCGTTTTGGTTTTCATGAGATATTTCACCTTTTTATTGCGGCTGGAAGTATTGTTCATTATTTAATGGTTCTTATATATATAATGCCGATGGTAGGATAGTTATCTCTAAGTCCAACGATTGGTTTTTTATCAAATTCAAAGAAGACACCCACTTCTATAAGTGGGTGTTCCTTATTTTGCTTCGGTGGGAGTAGAGTCCCCCACCGAAGTCTCGATGTTCAGCTTTAGCTGAACAAGTTCACTTGCCTAGCATCAGGATTTCTAATAACTTAAGGTTATGGATAACCTTTCATAGAAAAAGGAGTGGTATTTCCACTCCTTTTAAACGTCCTCAGTGCAAAAAGCAGCCGCCTCTTCTGCGCTGTAATCCCCATATACGAGCTTCATTAATCCAGGGTAGTATGTGTCAAATCCCAGTACACCGTTCCAGACAATATTTAGTACTTGATCTTGAGAGGGTTCTGCATCAGCTAGATCAAGAAACGTACGGTACCGTATTTCACCGTTATCCATATCCATTTCAAAGTTACCATTAGCAAGTTCGTAGTTAACACGACTCATGAAATCACATACTTCGAGTCGTTTTGAAGGGGGAACCTTTTGATTAATATGCGTGTTGCAAAGTAAAGATTCTTGCTCTTCATCGACAAGAAGGAAAGCGTGAAAATTGGTATTTATGCCACGAATCTCAAGTTTGATGATTCCATTTTTGTTGTCAAAATCAAATTCCCAGCCGTTTTGACTTAGAATCTCATAGAGCGCCCGAAACAAGGACATGTTTACCATCCTCCTATATCTGCACTTGCTAGCTATAAAATTCCACGTGAGTTGGCAAATTCCTTCCAGTAATAGATAGTCGATATAAAATAGTTGATCAGAAAAATGAATTTTTATGGAAAGAACACAAATTATTTATCTCTGAGGATCATCTGAGTACCCCTTGCCCTTGGCAAGAAAAAGATACTATAAGGAGACGTCCTGTGAGGAATGTTCTATAGCCATATTAAAAGGAGCGTTTAAAATGATTTCTAAACGCTTCATATATTATTTGGACGTCTACTTTGCTAGAATTTCCATTCCTAAATTGTTTGGTTATTGGTTTGATCTTAGATTGCAGTCGCTATTGCTAATAATATGATTTGAAGATATATATCGGGGCATGTTATAATTAATTTTTATAATTAATGCCGTATAAATTGCGAATAGTATTTTCTATGTATACAAAAGAGAAGTTAAGGAGTTTAAAACATTGAACCAAACAGATTTAAAATCAGAAATTAATTCCCGTAAAACCTTTGCGATTATTTCTCATCCGGATGCTGGTAAAACAACCTTAACAGAAAAACTTCTCCTTTTTGGCGGAGCAATTCGCGAGGCTGGTTCGGTGAAAGCCAGAAAAACGGAACGCCATGCTACTTCAGACTGGATGGAACTTGAGAGGCAGCGGGGGATTTCCATTACTTCTAGTGTCCTACAATTCAAATATCAAAGATATGTGGTGAACATTCTTGATACCCCGGGGCACCAAGATTTCAGTGAAGATACATACCGTACCCTGACGGCAGCCGATAGTGCTGTAATGCTGATTGACGCAGCTAAAGGGGTTGAGACTCAGACCAAGAAACTGTTTCAGGTCTGTCGTCAGCGGGGAATCCCGATTTTCACCTTTATTAATAAGTTTGACCGTGATGCTAAAGAGCCTCTTGATTTGATGGATGAAGTTGAAAAGGTGCTAGGGGTTGAATCCTATGCCATGAATTGGCCGATTGGTATGGGTCAGGATTTTAAAGGGATTTATGATCGCCAGACAGGGCAAGTTGAGCGGTTTATGGAGGGAAGTTCCAGAACCAGTGCTAAGCCACCTGTATCTGGTGCTTTCAGTGATCCATTGGTACAGGAAAGCATCGGAGAAGGCCTTGTTAACCAGCTGATGGAGGAAATTGAACTTCTAGATTTGGCAGGTAATACCTTCTCGCAAGAACGAGTGGATCGTGGGGAAGTGACACCAGTATTTTTCGGGAGTGCCCTTAATAACTTTGGTGTTCCCAATTTCTTGCATTATTTTCTTAAACTTGCTCCTGCGCCACAACCTAGAAATACAAATGTAGGAGAGCTAGCTCCAGAAACCCCTAGTTTCTCAGGATATATCTTTAAAATTCAAGCTAATATGAATACCCAGCATAGAGACCGAATCGCCTTCATCCGTATTTGTACAGGTCGCTATGAACGGGGCATGAATGTAATTCACACGCGTTCTCATCGTCGGCTCCGGCTAGCCCAGCCTCAGCAGTTGTTTGCTCAGGAACGAACGATTCTCGATGAGGCATTTGCTGGCGATATTATTGGGGTACATGATAGTGGACTATTAAGGATCGGGGATGTTCTCACCGAAAAGGATGGGCTTGAATTTGAAGCAATGCCTTACTTTAGTCCCGAGAATTTTGCTCGTATCAATATTTCGAATGCCTTAAAGCGCAAACAATTTATTAAAGGAATTCAAGAACTTCAAGAAGAGGGAGCCATTCATGTTTTTCGTGATCTCCATGTAGGAGTGGAAGCCCCAATCATTGGTGTGGTCGGGCAATTACAGTTTGAGGTGTTAGAATACCGATTGCGTGAGGAGTATGGAGTACAAGTCAATATTCAACACCTCCCCTTTGAAATCGTGCGATGGGTTGAAAAGAATGAAAAAACCATTAAGCTTCTTACTGAATCCAGTATGAGTACAGTAGTGATCGACAAAGATGAAAATTATGCTGTGTTGTTATTAGATGAATGGAAGGGAAAATGGTTAAGTGATCGTTATGAAATCGAATTTTACATGCAACCGCTTCAAACTCTAGGTTGAGCGGTAAAAGTTCGATCTAAGAGGATGTGTCCACCAATAGAGTCTCCGAATTCACCATTAACGAGAATGCGGACGCTACTAATTCCCGGAATTTGCGTCATTGACCAAATGATTGATCTTATGGTCATATCCTCCACTATAGCCCCACCGGGAAAGTCATCTCGAATCTCCTTACTAAAGTCGATTGTAGCTAGACCATTTTGAGTAGTAATGGAGAGTATCTTAGTCGTTGGAGCTATAGTGGGTATCAGTTTGCTCGACAGAGGGCCTTGAATGAGTTCACTCATGACAAGGCTTGCTTTTTGGGTAAGGTCTAGCTTTGTCCATACTGATTTGTTTATTTGACGATCTTCAGGTACAAGGTTTTCTAAGTTGTCGTTCGAAAAGTAGAGTTTATAGGTATTTTCGCTTATTGAGAGAGGTCCTTCTTGTGTTACAGTTGGTGAGCTATCTCGTACACCCAGCGGGAAGGCATTAAAGTAATGTTCAACCCCTGTACCTATGGCATTTGCGACCAAGTTGCGGTAATCCTCTGACAATAATAGTTTCCTTTCTCGAGAATTTGAGATAAATCCGACTTCAACAATGACAGCGGGTATTTCTGTTTGATTAATTATGAAATAATCTCCTGCCTTGGCTTTACGCTTATTATCGGGTTGAACTTGAGTAAGCTGTTCATGAATTATTTCTGCCAGTGCTTTTCCGGTTGAGGATGTCAGATGGTAATAGGTTTCCATTCCGTAAGAATTTCGTTTGGGGAAGCTGTTGGCGTGAACGCTAATAAATAAATCAGCATTGTTTTCAGTGGCGATAATAATTCTATTGTTTAACTCTACTCGTTTAGCCATACGACCTTTTACAAATCCCGGCAGGAAAAAATCTTTATCCACCTCGCGTGTTAGAATAACTTTACATCCTTTGGACTCTAAGACCTTACCTAAGCGCAATGAAATATCTAAATTTATGTCCTTTTCCTTAAGTCCTGAATTCTGTGCCCCAGGGTCAGCTCCTCCGTGACCGGGGTCAATGACAATAACCTTATCATTTAGACTAGAAGAGAAGGCAGAAGTCAATTTTAATGAGCTTGCTCCAACAAATAGAATAACCAAGGTCATTATAGCGCCTAAAATCCAGGACTTACTAATAAATACAATAATGGTTCGATCAATCATTCTGTAGCACACTCCTCTCATAAGAGTCATCACATAATGTATATTGTAAGAATGTGTTTCGTAAACATAACATTGAGAAAAGTTTGTTTGTCCGCGAGATTTTATTATTAGTATCGTTGTGGAAAGAGGGGTAAGATGACTTGGCTACCGTTTTAATTCTAGTGATATTGGTGAATATCCCTTTTGGATACTGGAGAGAGAATGTTAAGAAATTCTCATGTCAGTGGTTTATATCCGTTCATTTAACAGTTCCAGTTATTATGTTGCTTCGTATACGATGGGGTCTTGGCTGGGATTTAGCGACGTATCTCATGTTAGTAAGCGCATATTTTTCTGGGCAATGGTTAGGAGCCAAGTGGCATCAGCATTGGAAGAAATCGATGCGTGTAAGCAATTGCCTAATATGCGATATAGTTCGGAGTCGATGGATTATCATAATATCTCGCTAGTTATTTAGTAACGATCTAGTTTAAGCTTGAATATACTATTGATATGGCTAAGGGGTATAGGTATACTTTTTAAATACTAGTCAGACTTTCATGTTGCTATGTGGCTAGCCAAGTTTTGTGAAAAAGTTGCGCATAGAAATTTAAAAAGGTGAAATACTAGTTGACATCATGTAGCTATAATGCTATTATAACTGAGCGCCACTAAGACGCGCAGAGTTGATCAGTAAGGGGTTAAAACTACGAGCTGTTCAATCAAAACACTATATTAAAAATAGTCATGGTCTTTGAAAACTAAACAACAAGGACAGCCAATGAGAGAAACTCGTACGAGTTTCAAAGAATCATGAGCGAATCATCTTCTTCAAGTGAGAAGTTTGAATAACTTTTTTTGGAGAGTTTGATCCTGGCTCAGGACGAACGCTGGCGGCGTGCCTAACACATGCAAGTCGAACGGAGAATTTCAAGAAGTTTACTTTGAGAAATTTTTAGTGGCGGACGGGTGAGTAACGCGTGGGTAACCTACCCATAAAGTCGGGACAACCCTTGGAAACGAGGGCTAATACCGGATAATCTTTGAGAGTGGCATCACTCTTTAAGGAAAGGTGGCCTCTGAGTATGCTACCGATTATGGATGGACCCGCGTCTGATTAGCTAGTTGGTGGGGTAAAGGCCTACCAAGGCGACGATCAGTAGCCGGCCTGAGAGGGTGAACGGCCACACTGGGACTGAGACACGGCCCAGA
>Ga0209347_1000972_pt1 | contig 55603 bp, 44 predicted proteins | sample AutmiccommuBRH23_FD_187382 | JGI IMG/M metagenome (GOLD analysis project Ga0209347, IMG submission 187382) | Deep subsurface microbial communities from Mt. Terri, Switzerland - Autotrophic microbial communities BRH/23 (SPAdes) (version 2) | ecosystem: Environmental > Aquatic > Deep subsurface >... | reverse complement strand
TGGCGGGCAATGTGACTTCGTCATGATCCCGCAGGAATCCTGGCGGAGGAAAAGATCCTCCGCCACGCGTGACTTCGTCCTGAATGTCATCCCGAAACGCACTCCCTCCCGCCAATTCGATGAAAACCATACGTTGACGCCACACCGCGCGAAGCACATACTCCGCGCAACACTCCCGGTCCACAAATCTTCGCGACAATCGAATTGGAGTTCCGAATGCGCCATCGAAGTCTCTTCTGGACGGCCGCGGTATTCGTGTTTTTTTGCGTTCCGCTGTCCGCACAGGTCGTCACCATCGGAGATGTCCAGACAGCCGAGAGCGCGGCCTTTGCGACGCAGATGAACTTTCCGGTCACGCTCTCGTCTCCTGCGCTGAGCAACTTGTCGATTCCGGTCACCTTGACGCACATCACGACTTCGTCGGATGACTTCCTCGTGTTCGGCCCTACGAGCATCTTTATTCAGGCGGGTGCCACGACCGGATCCCTTCTCATCTTCATCAGGTTCGATTCGCTGCCGGAGCCGGCGGAGACGTTTCAGGTCGACCTGACACTCCCTGCGCCGTTGACGGGTGACACCCAGGCGACCGGCACGATCCTGGACGATGATGGCCGGGCCGGCACCGCCGATCTGACGTCCGCTTCCACGCTGCTGTTTCCACACTTCGAGGTGGACTATGCGACGCCCGGGGGGCGGACGACCGCGATCAGCATCACCAATCGCGAGCCGATCGCCCTGCTCGTCAATCTCACGCTCTGGACCGAGTTCGGCCTGCCGACCGAGAACTTCGAGGTCTACCTGACCGGCTACGACACCATCACCTACGACCTCGCCGATCTGTTCGTGGGGCGGCTCCTTCCGCGGACGGCGACCGACGGCCAGGACCCGATGGATACGATCAGCCCGCAGGGGCCTTACTCCCAGGACATCAACTTCGCATCCTGCAACGACCCGGACAACTTCGGAGCCGGAGACAACGGGCCGCTGGCGGGCCTCCCCCCGCTGATGCCGTCTTTCACCGAAGCGGAGATCGCCCAGCTGCGAGCGGCGCACAGCGGTTCGGCATCGAGCTACTTCGGAGGGTTGTGCGGATCCGCCTCCAGCGGCGACACCATCGCGCGCGGTTACGTAACGGCGGACATGGTGAACAGTTGCGAAAAGAGCAATCCTTCCACACCGGGCTACTTCACCACGAGAGTCTGGAACCAGAATTATCTCTTCGGCGACTACTCGATTCACGACCCGTCGACGGGAAGGCTCGCGTACAACACCGCGGTCCACGTCGAGGCGCGCCCGGACGATCCCACGCTCACCACGCCGGGCAACCCGACCTTCTATCAGCGCCTGGTGGGCGGCACGGCGGAGGACCAGCGCGAGCCGCTCGGCAACGCATGGGGCGCCGATATCCTGAGGGACCGCACCACCGTCGTCGTCTGGCGTGATGCTCTGAATGCCTCGCCGGCCGTCTGCGGATTCACCCCTGCGCCGCTCGAGCAATTTCAGCTATGGATGCTGGATTACGACGCCACCTTCCATTTCGCCGCTGGCGCGCTGCCGTTCGGTTTCGGCCTCAACCTCGTCGAGATCGGAGCTGCCGGAATCCCTTTTCCCAGCAAAGGGGGGTGGCTCTTTCTGAACTCGAACATTTCGGGAGGACCGCCGACAGGGCAGTCGTACGTCACGACGATCACGCGACCCGAAGGGCTGGAGCCCACCACCCCCTTCGGAGTTGGAGCCGAAGCGATCCAGCTCGGCAACACAGTCGCCGGTGACAACGTGTTGATTCCGTAGGAAGAGAGACCGCGATCATGAAACGCATTCTTGCATTCGCAATCATTATCCTCGCCTCGCTTCCTCTTGCGGCGGAGATCCCGCTGTTCGATCGAGTCCCCGCGGCGACCCTTCTGCTGCCTCACTTCGAAGTGGATCTGTCGGAGCCTTCCGGCACGTCCACGGTCTTCAGCGTCACGAACTACGATGGGACGCCGGCACTCGCGCACGTCACCCTCTGGACCGATCGCGGAATACCGACGTACTCATTCGATCTCTATCTCGTCGCCCGGGATACGGTCGAGGTGGACCTGCGGCTTCTTTTCGCCGGCGTCATTCCCCCCACGGGCCCGGCGACGGGCTTCCCGGGCTGTGACGGGGTGATCCCGGCGGGCCCGATGCCTGATGCCACCGTCGAGGGATTGAGAAACGCACACACGGGAGCGGCGTCCTCTCTTCTCGGAGGGCTCTGCGGAACGAGCTCGCCGGGACCGCTCGCGCGGGGCTTCATCACCATCGACAGCACCAACCAGTGCGCGATCAACAACCCGACTTCCGTCGGCTACTTCATCTCGGGCGGGGGCGGCATTGCCAACAACCGCAACGTTCTGGGCGGCTCGTACCGCACCGTGCAGCGGCCCAGCGGACGCTCCTGGGGTGAGGCTCTGATCGCGGTGGAGGCAAGCGCCACCCACGACGCCACGAACGGCGCGGGCGAGGTCACCTTCTATGGCCGCCTGCTTTCCGGATCGGGAGCGGACAATCGCGAGCCGCTACCGACGACCTGGATGGCCCGGTACCTCCTGACCGGGGCCGCCACCACCTCCCTCGTGGTGTGGCGTGAACCGGGGATCGTCGCTCCGTTCGCCTGCGGCGCTCCACCTGCGGGGCTGTCGACTCGGTGGCTCGTTCCGTTCGATCACGAGGAACAGTTCGCCGACGTGCAGGGCGCGAAGAACGCTGCGTTCAGTCTCGCATCGCAGCGCCTCGAGCTCGAAGGGGGGCCGATCACGATTCCGTTCGATGCGGGATTTCTGATGATGGGCCTGCAGCTCACCACCCCCTCCGGCGCGTTCGGAATGACCAATCAGTCGTACGTCGCCACGGTCATCGCCAGCGACGCCGGCAGCGCCGGACTTACCAGCGCGTTCCCGCTCGATAAGGGGGTTTCTCCGGCCGCGGGCGACGCGAATTTCATTTTTCAGTGCAGCGACGGGGTGGACAACGATGGGGATGGGCTGATCGATTTTCCCGCCGATCCCGGTTGTGAGTCGAGCATGTCCAACGAGTCCCCCCGGTGCAACAACGGTCTCGACGACGATGGCGACGGCCTGATCGATTTTCCGGATGACCCCGGATGCGCCAGCGCCTCCTCATTCACCGAAAACCCTCAGTGCAACGATGGCTTCGACAACGACGGCGATGGTGACATCGACTTTCCGGCGGACCCGGGCTGCACCTCGGCATCGGGAACGAATGAGCGTCGCCCCTGCAGCGACGGCGTCGATAACGACGGCGACGGGCTGATCGACTTTCCCGCCGATCCCGGCTGTACCTCCGCCAGCGGGCTGACCGAGGCTCCGGCGTGCAGTGATGGATTGGACAACGACGCCGACGGTCAGAGCGACTTTCCGAATGATACCGGCTGCGAGTCAGCCGGCTCCATCTCGGAGGCGCCAGCCTGCAGCGACGGCGTCGATAACGACGGCGACGGGCTGATCGACTTCCCGAACGATCCTGGCTGCACCTCCGCCAACGGGCTGACCGAGGCCCCGGCATGCAGCGATGGCGGCGACAACGACGGCGATGGCCTCACCGACTTCCCGGCAGATCCGGGCTGCACTTCGGCATCCGGAACCGACGAGCGTCGCCCCTGCAACGACGGGGTGGACAATGACGGCGACGGATTCGTCGATTACCCGCAGGACCCATCGTGTCGCGAGCTGAATTGGTACACCGAGTCGCCAGTCTGCAGCAACGGATGGGATGACGACGCCGATGGACTCACCGACTTTCCGGATGACCCGGGATGCGAGAGTGCTGCGGATGAGAGTGAGTTGGCGGGTGCAACCGCCAGCGCCTGCTCTGACGGCATCGACAATGACGGCGACGGCCTCATCGACTATCCCGCCGATCCCGGCTGCATCAGCCGCTACGACGCCAACGAGTACAACCAGTAGGGGAGCGGATCGCCATGAAACGGATTCATACACTCGCATTCGCTCTCGTCCTGGTCGCGGGGGCCCTGGCGGCACAACCCGTCACCACGGTCTGCGCGACCAACTGCGACGCACTCATTCCCGACGCGGTGGTGGATACCCCCGGCAGCGTGATCTCCACTCTCACGGTTCCCGCCGGAACGTGTTCCGGCCCCGGGGCGTACGTTGCTCTCGCGCGCGTAGATGTCGACCTCCTCCACGACTGGGTCGGCGACCTGACCCTCGGACTCACCGGCCCGACCGCCGCCTCGACGCTCCTTCAACGCCCGGGCGCGCCCCTCCCTGGCGACTGCGCGAGCGACGACATCGATGCCCTCTTCGCAGACGGAGGAGGAGCGTTTCCGTGCAACGTAACGATCCCGGCATCCGGCCCGGGTCCTCTCGCTCCGGTGACGCCTCTCTCGGTCTTCGTCGCACAGCCGCCGGCCGGTTTGTGGTCGCTGGAAGTGACCGATTCGGCCGCCAGCGGAATCGGCCGGCTGCGCGGATGGAGCGTCACCCTCGTCTGTGGCGTCTATCCGACCGTCACCATCCATCCGGTGACGACGTCGACATTCGAGGGAGTCGGACCGCTGGTCTTCCGCGTCGAGCGCTCCGTCGTCATGCCCGATCCGTCTCTCCCCAGTCTTCCGCTCACCGTGAACCTGACCTACGGTGGTACGGCGGGTGCGGGCGACTACACCGCCCCGGTCTCCGTCGTCATCCCTGCCGGCGCGGCATCGGTGAACGTGGAAGTGTTTTCGGTCGTTGACGCGGAGCAGGAGCCCATCGAAACGGTCGACGTGGGAGTCGCTCCCGGAACCGACTACCTCGTCGGCTCGCCGGCGCTGGCGAGCGGAGAGATCATCGACGCCGTCGAAATCCCATTCTCTTCGCCGCTCGCTCTTCTCTTCATCGGCCTGGCGCTCGCCCTCGCGGGCGCGTTCGCGTTACGCTCCACGCCGTGATTCAGCCATTCAGCAGGGCCCGGGCGCGAGGCGTCCGGGCCCTCGCCCTGATTGCCCTTCTTTCCGCCTCCTGTGCCTCGACGCCTCCCTCGGCCGATCAGTGCGGATACCAGCCACCGCCGGCGATGTCGACGATGCTGATCGACGAGATCGAGAGCGGCCTTCCGCGCGCAGGTCAATGGCGGGATGGCTTCGCAGTCGCGGATGTCGACGGTGACGGCCGGCTCGACATCATCTCCGCCGGACCCCGAAAGGGTAGGACTGCTCCTCGAGTCTTCCGCGGCTCCGGCGACGGAACGTTCATCGTTGCCACGGATCTTCACTTCCCTCCGCTTCCCTTCGACTACGGAGATGCTGCGGCGGCGGATCTCAACCGGGACGGCGTCGCCGACATCGCGATCGCGAGCCACCTTCGCGGCTTGACGGCGATGATCGCCGAGCCGCGAGGCGTGTTCGCCCCGTGGGCGGATGGGTTGAGCTTGAAGAGTCGCCCCGACGACATCACATCGCGTGCGATTGAGCTGGCGGACTGGAATGGCGACGGGTATCCCGATCTGCTGGTTCTCGACGAGGGCCCCTCGCGTTTCGAGGATCTCTCCCAGGGGGCCGGCGAGGGGATGGTCGTTCTGCTGAACCGGCAGGGAGAGTGGCACCGCGGTGGATCGAGCGGCAGCTACTTCGGGACCTCGCTGGACAGCGGCGACCTTAACGAAGACGGATACGCGGACGCGATCTCCGGCTCCATGCGCGCAGGCGTTCGCGAGCTCGTTCACTTCGGCTCTGCGTCGGGCGGAATCCGTTCGCTGCCCCTCGGGTCCGTGAGCGACGCGACCCTGGTGCCGGCGGTGGCGATGCATGGTCGTTACGTCGTGTACGCGACTCAGACCCCCGGCGATCGGTGGTGCTCCGCACTCACGGTCGGCCGGTGGAGCGGGACCGGATTCATCGAGCAGCGTTTCATGGGCGACGACGCCGGCGCTCCATTCACCGCGGTCGCTCTCGGCGATCTCGATGGTGACGGAGCCGAGGATCTCGCGGCCCTTCGGGGCGACGGCTCGCTCGTTCTCGTCCGGCGCGGAAAGCGCGGACCGGAGATGTGGAGCGAGAGCCCCGCTCCGGAGTGGCGCGCGGGGTGCCGCGGCTATCACGTCGAGATCGCCGATCTGGACGGCGACGGAAAGAATGAGATCATCGCCGCCTTCGCCGGCGAGTCCGCCGGCCCCCTCGGCGGAGCAACCTGCCGCTCCGGCGGCGGCTTCTCGGTCTGGAAGCCGCGGATGTCATCCCGAACGGAGTGAGGGATCAGGGGGGGCGGGAAATCCGATGACGCGGCAACCCTGTCGGCGCGTAGTGTGAGTTCGTCGTGACTCCGCCAGGATCGCCGGAGTCGCTTCCCATCGAGGGGTGGCCGTAGGCAAAGCTTTCCAGCTTTGCTCCCAGTAGCCGAAGCTTTCAAGCTTCAGCCCGGAGCCTCGAGGCCGGCCGGGCCACGCGCGGCTGAAAGCCGCGCTTCCTGTGAGCAAAGCTGGAAAGCTTTGCCTACAGGGGGTAGCAAAACCCCGCCCCCGGACACTCCTCCACCAAATGCGGCGAATCCTCCTTCTCCTCCTCCTCGCGGCGCTCCCCCTCGACGCCCAGGATCCCGCCTCGTACGGCGCGTTCCGAATCGAGCTGTCCCTCCCTCCGGACGTCGTCGACCACTTTCCCGGTGGCGCGATCCCGATCGCGATCGAGAGCTTGAGCGTCGCCGGCGTTCCCGCGCCGCAGACGCCTGAGCCACTCCCGCGAGCCCACCTCCGCCGCTACGCCCCCGACGGCACTCCCGATTCGCGCGCGGTGAAACTCCAGCTGCGCCCGTCCCTCCCCGCCGCCCTCCTCCAGCAGAATCGCCACCAGCGCGGAGCCAACCGCTTCCTCAGCGACTGGATCATCGCGCTCGCCGATCCCCGCGCGAGCGGCCAGTTCACCTGGCCGGAAAAGCTCGACAAGTCGTCGGTCGGATGCGCCAACTGCAACCGGCCGGCGCACCTCGGCGAGAACGAGCAGGTCTTCGAGATCGCCCCCGCCGGATCGCGCCTCCGCGTCCGCATTGATCTCTCACCCGAGCAGCTGGCGAACGCTTCCCCCTACGTGCAGTTCCTCGCAGAGCGCCTCGAGCGCGAGGTCGAGACGATTCCCTCCGACCTGAACCGGATCGCAACCGATCCTCTCGCCGCTCGCAATCCTCCCACCGACGGCTTCCGGATGACACAGAACGCGATGCTCCACACCCGCGAGGTCGTCTTCTCCGACACCGATCTCGCCGTCCGCGCGCGCAACACCGCGAACGCGCTCGTCCGCGTCTACAGCTCGGCGGTCACCCACTTCGGCCCGTTCGGCCGCAGCTTCGACTCCCCCTGGTTCGCGCGCGTGCGACGCCTCCCCGACGGCGCGGTGGAGCTCTACGATGGAAGCGGGCGCCGCGACCGCTTCACCCCGATCGCCGGCACGAGCATGTTCAATGCTCCGTTCGGTGTCTTCCTCGATCTGCGCGCCCGGCCCGGCGGCGGCTGGGTCGTCATCGGGCGCTCGAACGCGATCATGCAGTTCGACCAGTGGGGGCGCCTCACGCTCATCGCCGATCCGAACGTCTCGAAGTCCGATTACTCCGACGGCAACGTCACCCGCTTCCTCTACGACGACGCGTCGCGACTCCGCCACGTCGTCGATCCGATCGGCCGCGCCATCGTGATCGACTACTACCAGAAGGAGGGAGACGGCGCCTTCCCCGGCCTCATCTCCCGCGTCACCGACCCCGCCGGCCGCGCGGTGCGTTATCGCTACGACTCCTTCGGGCGCCTCATCGAGGTGAGCGGTCCCGACCCCGGATCGAGCGCCAGCAAGACGCCGCGCACGCGCTACGAATGGAGCACTCCGACGGGCGATTTCGGCCATCGCCTCCACACCTCGGGCCGGATCGAGCGGGAGATCGACGGCGAGGATCGCGTCGTCTGGAAGGTCGCCTACGACGCGGCCCAGCCGTGGGCCGCCGCCGCGATCGAATCGGGCGGCGGAACGTGGACCATCGCGGCCGAAGGTCTGATCCGGACGGTGATCGATCCCGTCGGCGTCGCGATCGCGTACACACACGACGGCTGGGGGCGCGTGATCGCGGTCGCTGATGTGACCGAGGCGACGCGCACGTACGAGTTCGACGACGAGGGGAGGCTTCTCGCCTCGACCGAGCCTCTCGGCGAGCGGATCGAGTACACCTACACGACCACCGCGCCGGAGCCGCGCCACCGCGGCAACGTCGCCTCGGCGACTCGCAAGCCGCGGCCCGGATCGCCAGAGGCGGAAGCGGGCGCCGAGCGGACGACCACATGGGACTACGACGCCCGGGGCCAGGTCATCTCGGTCACCCAGCCCGACGGATCGAAGCAGACGATCGCGAGGGACGAGCGCGGAAGACCGGCCGCGGTCACCGACGCCACCGGCGTGACGACGGCGTACTTCTACGACGACTACGGCCTTCTCCGCGAGGTCGACGATCCGCGGAGCGGCAAGACGACGCTCGACTACGAAGACGCCGATCCGGCAAAGCTCGGCTTCCTGAAGCGAATCGTCAACGGGGACGACGTCACCACGCTCGCCACCGACGAGCGCGGAAACGTGATTCAGGCCACCGATGCGATGGGACGCACGGCGAGCTTCCATTACAACGCTCTCGACCAGCTCGAGCGGGAGGTCCGCGCCGAGTCCGAGAGCCGGATGAACTGGGACGCGACGGGCGCCGTCGCCGAGTCGCGCATCAAGGCGGCGGTCGGCTCGGACGGAGAGCCCGTCTGGCAGGTCAGCAGCTCGAAAGTCGACGAGGTCGGCCGCCTCCTCTCCACCACACGCGAGGGGGTCACCACCAACTGGAGCTACGACGCGGCAGGCAACACCACCGCGACCCTCGCCCCCGGCGCTCCTCCCACCACCTACGCCTACGACGCCCTCGGGCGCATCGCCTCGCTCGCCATCGGCCCGCGCGTGACGACCTATGAATACGATGCGAACGGCGCGAGCCTCGCGGTCACCGACGTTCTCGGACGCAAGACGCAGTTCCTTCAGGACGGCTTCGGCGCCTCGGTCGGCACGATCGACGCGAGCGGCATCACCACCATCGACCGCCACGACGCCGGCGGGCGCCCGGTCGACTCGCGCGTCATCCGGACGCTTCCGGACGGGTCGAAGCTGTTACTCCGCTGGACGGTGCGCGAGTTCGACGCAGCCGGGCGCCTCGTGCGCGAGATCCGCAAGCTCTTCACCGAGCCGCTGAAGATTCCGCCCGACGGAAGCGATCCCACCGGCGCCACCGACGTGGTGACCACGACCATCTACGACGACGCCGCGCGACGGATCACCCAGCTCGACCCCCTCGGTCGCGCCACCGTCACCGAGATGGACACCCGCGGCCGCGTCCACCGCGTGATCGACCCCGTTGGCAACGAGATGCGCTTCGAGTACGACAAAGCCGGCAACCGGACCGCCGAGATCGTGGCCGAAGCTTTCAGCTTCGGCGGACAGGATGCCGCAAGTCGTACCGAATCCTCTCGCCGCACAAACTTCCTCTACGACGCCCAGAACCGCCTCATCGCAACCATCGACCTCGCCGACCCCGACCGCCCCCTCACCACGCGCTACGCATACGACATGCGCGGCCAGCTCGTGCGCGTCATCGACACCGAGGGGCGCGAGACCGCCTTCGAGTACGACATGCGCGGGCGGCGCACCGCGATCATCGACGCGATCGGAGCCGAGACGCGGATGGAGTGGGACGCCGCCGACCGCCTCGTCGCCCTCATCGACCCGCTGGGCAACCGCACCGAATGGATCTGGGATGGCAACGGCCGCCTCGCCGAAGAGCGGCGCGCGGGTGGAGCGGCGTGGACCTACGCCTACGACGCCCACGGCAACCTGACCTCGATGACCGACCCGAACGGCACCGTGTCGACGTACGCGCGCGACTCGCTCGACCGCATCACCGGGATCACCATCGCGCGGGCCGAGGGAGTGGAGGGAGCGTCGTCGATCTCCTACCAGCTCGACGACCTTGGGCGCGTCGTCTCGGCGACGACGGATGAAGGCGTGGTCGTCAACGTGAAGCTCGACTCGCTCGACCGCCCGCTGCGCGAAACCCTCCGGATCGGCGACGGCCCGGAGCGCATTCTCGAGCGCGCCTTCGATCTCGCCGGCCAGCCGATCGCCCTCCGCTACCCCTCCGGTCTCCAGATCGCCCGCGGCCTCGACGGCCTCGGGCGCCTCGTCGAGATCCGCGACGCCGGAACCGCGCTCATCGCGCGGTGGAAAGACGTGGGGCTGCGCCAGATCGAGCGCGAAGGTGGAAACGGCATCGTGCAGCGGTGGAGCTGGGACGCGCGGCAGAGGCTCAGCGGCATCGAGAGCAGCGCCCCATGCGGCATCGCCGCCGGGTGCGATCCGATGCAGAGCATCCAGTACGTCCGCACTCCCGCCGGCGCGAAGACCGAGGTGCTCCGCCCCGATCTCGAGCTCCGGCGGAGCTACCGTCTCGACCGCCTCGACCGGATCGTCGAGGAATCACGCGAAGTATGGCCCTCGGGGATGCTCGCCTCGCGGATGCGATGGGAGCTCGACGAAGCGCTCAACGTGAAAGAGCGCCGGCGCGAAGACCCCCCGTCGTTCGCAACCCAGACCGCAGTGGTCGAGATCAACGAGCGCAATCAGATCACGCAGTTCGGCAGCGAAGCCCTCACCTGGGACGCCACCGGCAACCTCCGCGCGCGCGACCAGCTCGAGCTCCGTTACGACTTCGCCAACCGCCTCACCCGCGGCCGCCGCGCCGACGGCACCGAGGTGACCATCCTCCGCGACCCCTTCGGCCGCCGCATCCGCGAGACCTTGTCCTTCGCCGGCAGCTCGAGAGTCACCGACTTCGTCCTGGATGGAGAGCGGATTATTGAGGAGTGGAGTGGGCGTGGCCACGGCTTTCCAGCCGTGGCTTCAACCCACGAAGCGCAATCCCCGTCTCTCTCGCCGCTCGCTCTCTCCGCCCGCTACATCCACGGCCGCGCTCTCGACGAGCTCCTCCGCGCCGAGCGCGACACCAATCTCGACGGCACGCTCGACCAGACCCTCTGGCCGCTCCAGGATGAGCTCGGAACCATCGACGCCCTCACCGACTCCGACGGCAACCTGCTCGCCCGCCTCGACTACGCCCCCTGGGGCGAGCCGCTGACCACGCTCCCCGGCCCCCTCGCCGACTGGCGCTTCCTCTTCCAGGGCCGCGAATGGAACCCCCACCTCCGCGCCTACGACTTCCGCAACCGCCACCTGATCCCCGACCTCGCCCGCTTCGCCCAGGAAGACCCCGTCGGCACCGACCACCCCAACCCCTACCAGGCCATGCTCGGCAACTGGACCACCAACACGGACCCGGACGGGCGGGTGGTGGTGATGCAACACGGAATTAATGACTATGGGTGGAATGGCAACTGGGCACGCGACATGGCGGAACGTTTGGTTCTGACTTGGTCTGTAAGACCTGAATTCGATGCCGGACAAGATGTGATCAACGTTACTAACCTCAAAGGTGGGCGTGGGACAGTTGATTGCCTCAGAGAGGCGTTTTGTGTTCAGGACGCCGGTATGGCTGCATCCGGTATTCTGAACTACGAGACTCGCCTGGCTGGCTCGAGGCTGGTAACGCACTTCGTAGGACTCAGGGCTTCGCTTGATGCGAGTGACACGAGAAAAGGGGAGCTGATCAATGTGTTCGCTCATTCTCACGGGACAGCCATGCTTCTGGCCGCAGCACGTCAGAACGACATGCCCCGAGCATTCTCGTTGGGAACGGTGGTCTTGGCCGGATCGGACCTGGATCCGCTCATAAACATTGATCAACTCCTGCTCAGCGCGGCCAGGGTGCGTAATTATTACTCGAACGAAGACTACGTCGTGAATGGATATGTGCGAGCTGCGGGTGGAGTCGGATTCGAGCGTTGGAATCCTGATTACGTTCCATCCCGGTACGAGCGCGATTCGAAGAGTTCCCAGTACATTCCCCGGCCAGATCTCGGACAGAAGTTCGTCCAGATTGAGATCCCCGGCATCGGTCACAGCAAGACGAATCACTATCAGGGAAGATCTTGGGTGGATGGCCAGCTCGCGCCGGGGTTCTTCGCCAGCGACCTCGGAATCAAGGATCACCGTAGGATCCCAGAAAACACAAATTGGCTGATCAAGTATGAAGAATTGCGAAACTGGATGGGCATATGGAAACAGGTTGCGTTAAGCGATTTCTACTTCGAATCTCACCCGCCGTCATCGCGATGACACTGGGTTGTGGGGCTCCGGAGTCTCCTTGCCGGCCGTTCGAAGTGTCCGACGCCTATATGCTTCTTCCGACGAGTGCTTCGCTGGGGGGGGGCCCGGCCGCCGAGCTGTCGCCCACCGGTTGCGCCGACTTCGATGGCGTTCTCTTATGCGTCCGGGGCGATGGTCGATTCGTGCAGGCCGGTTTCTTCAACCGGAGTGACCGTGTTCTGTCAGTGCGGTGGGACGAGATCTACCTGCTCGACGAGAATGGGATCGAGCGCGATCTAGCCGAGTATCCAGATCCGCGACCCGTCGAGGTGGTGAATCCAGAGGGACGGAGCTTCCCGCAGAAGCTCGTGCCCGTGGAGAAACGCACATTCAAGAGCTCGAATGGAATCACATACCAGGAAATTGAGCCGTTGATCCCCTGGACGTCAGAACCATGTCCCGAGCGTCAACCAGTCGATGAGTTCTTCTCCGCGGGGCGTGAGGTCGTGGTGGTCATCCCGTTCACGATCGATGGCAGTCCGCAGGAGGCTCGGTACACGCTCCGACTCGAGGCCGTCAGTCAAAGCGAGTTCTATAGACGGCTGGCAGAGTCGCGTGGGCGCTGAACGAGGTGGAAGGCAATACGCTCTGTTGTATAGCGGATACGGGGATTATGTGAATGGAGATAGCGAAAATGGCTTTCGTCTTTTCGCCGCCCTGCTACTGGTTTGCCTTTTCAGCGCCGGATGTTGCGAAGATCCGGTGCCACGGGTCTACCGAACGGCGTACGACTTTCGCTTTCCGCTAGATGTCATTGAGCTGAGCGGCGAGCCCGCGGCCGAAGTTGATCGGCGCCCCGGCACTGGAGGAACGCGCTTTCGCACGCGGCTCTTCGAAGGCCGGGTGGCGGGTGAGGACTATGGTTTCAACATCGGACTGACGCCGCGAGTCACTGATCCGATCACGATTCTCTGGACAGAGGCTACCTATGTCGACGAATCCCGTAGAGAGCATTCCCTGATCAGCTATTCCGGAGGAGGGCTTCCCCGACCGGATGACCCGGTGGAGGACGTCTTACTCAGTGGGCGCGAGACGGTTTTCTCGGTTTCGGTCGCAGAGAAAGTCCGGAAATTGAGAACCAGCTGTAGCAACTGGGTGGCTCATCATGAGCCGGTGATTCCGTGGATCCACGAAGCCACTCCTCCGCTGACACGCGAGCGCGTCCAGGCGCTCGCCACGCAGGGCCATTTGCTCGAATACCGTGTACCGTTGGCGTACCAGAATGAGAAGAGGATGCTCAACATTGTCTTCAGGCTGGAGAGGCAGAACCCAGACAGCGACTGGACGCCGATGATTTATTGAAACTGATCGTGGCCGAGAAACATAGGCGTAGTGGAATCCTCGGAGCCCTGCTGATTCTATGCAGCTGCTCGCCGTCACCGGAGCCGGTGGACATCACGCCGCCCCGCAATCCCACGGTCTGGCTGTACGACCTAAAGGCCGTACGCGCGTCGATCGACGGTACGGATTTCCCAATCACTACACAGCGATCCGATGAGGATTGCATTACCGAAGATCGAGTCGAAGTCTGCGTGAGGCCGTCCACTTTCAACATCCTGGTGGGGATTACCAATCTGACGACGACTGACCTTCGCCTGGACTGGCGTAAGGCAAAGTGGGTGGATGAGACTGGCGCACCGCGCGGATTGGTTACGGCGCCCGACGGTCGGATGCCGGTGGAGACCATTCTTCCGACCGAAACTCACAGGGAGGTCGCAACTCCCAAAGAAAAGGTGTATCTGGCGGGAAAGGGTTCGGGCGGCTATTTCCACACAGAAGCGCTGGTGCCGTGGGATCTGAGAGCGGGAGATCCCGATGAGGTCAAGGAAGGTCTCGCGTCCCATGCCGTGCCTTTTCATGTTCTGGTCACGCTCGACGACGGCGATGCAGAGATTCTCATCGACTACGAGTACGTTCTCGTGTCGAAGCGTGGCGGGAACTCCTGATTAGGCGTTCTGACAAAACCTTCGAACAATGTTTTGAATGGCATGTACGCTGCCTTACGACCTCCCGCATCCGCCATAGCAACGCTTCTCATCAGTCTCGTTCTGACGGGCTGTTGTCAGGAGGACATTCCAGTACGCTACTACGCGTCGGAGGACTTCGTATTCCTCCTGGAGGAAGCCCAGCTACTGAGTGGAGCAGGGTCCGAGCAAATGATCGTTGGCGAACGGAAAATCGGTGGGACACCGTTCGAAGGTGATGTCGTCAGAGGGAGGGTGACCGTAGAGGACTGGGGGATTCACCTAGGAATCGTGCCGACTACCGACGGACCGTTGGAGATTCAGTGGTCGAAAGCCGCTTACATAGATGAAAACGGGCATCCCCACGCTCTCCTGCCTTGGGATGGGGGAGGCCTTCCTCGTCCCGGTGATCCGGTCACTGACGAATTAGTTGTCGAAGGGAAAGAGTCACTCAATACCATCGCGATCACTGAGAAGGTCCATGAGATTAGGACGAGTTGTACTGAGTCGGTAGTTCATCACGAGCCAGTCCTGCCGTGGCTTCATAGTGAAGACCCGAGGGAGGCTCGAGAAGCAGTGATAGCTCTCGCCGCGAGAAACCACCGACTGGAATACCGAATCCCGATCAAACATCGTGGAGTTACGAGCGATCTGCGCCTACTTCTCTCCATCAACGAACGCGCAAACGGGTTACCTGTCAGCGCAGAGCTTGAATCGCACTACGAAAGCCAGCCGTAGGAACCGGCGGTAGTGGTAGGGGTCGTTGCCGCTGAAATGTCAGCATCGCGTCGATGACTTGAGGTCAATACATCGGCCTTTCGATCAACACGAACTCGAGACGGTAGTGACCTCGCTCGCCGTCCTGCTCGAACGGCAGCTCCAATGCGACAACCGCCCCTTCCCCGACGCCCGCGGTCTCGCGCCGATCGGGGTAGCCGAACGCATCACGTTGCATCGTGTCGCATCCCGACCCCCGGTCCGGCACGACGCTCGTCATCACGGATGCGCCTGGAGAAAGGTGTTCGCCCCCTCTCGGGGCCTCGGACGGGCGGCGCGCCGGGCGCGAACAGGCGGCGAGATCCGCGTCGTCGCCATTTCCGACGAACCGACCCCGGATCCAGTCGATGACCAGCTCGGATGAGGAACTGTTCCGGATCAAGAGTTCGTAGGTGCCGGCACCGAACCAGACGCAGAGGTCCATCCGGCCGTCGTCGATGCATCGCTCCTCGAACCGTTCGGGCTCGGTGAAACGCGTCGCCTGCAGCTCTTCGCCCGAATCGGAGAGCACGCGTACCGCAACCAGATGCGGCTTCAGGATCATCGGCGGGGGCGTTGGTTCGGCCGGCGCGCAACCGCTCAACAGGAAGAGCGCGACCGCAGCCGCAACCGAGGCCCACCAACCACCACCATTCCAAATCATCCAACCTCCGGCCGCGGCAGCGCATTGATGGTCCTCGCTCGCTTCAACACCGCAACTCCGATCGCAAGGAGGATCAGTGCGAACACGATCCAGATCCAGAAGTACGAAAGAAAGACCGCAAGCGTCGGCCTTTCCACGGGATCGACTCGATTCACATGGATTCGAAAGATCCCCTCGTGCGACGCCGGCGTCGGAGTGATCACTCGCGCGCGAAGGATGGCCGGGCCCTCCATCGGGTCGTGAATGCTCGCAAAGGGGATCGGCTCCACCCGCGAGATAGCTCCGACCCAGTCGCGTTTCTGCAGAAACGTCCGACCGTTGCGGTCGAGCACTTGGATCTCGACCCACCCCGTCTCGTACGAGCCCGGATCCCATCCTCCGCCACTGCTGAAATGGGATGTCGACAGTAGCTGTCGCTCCGCGGGTGGAAACTCCACCTCCTGCCACCCGGACGCCTCTGCCGGTCGGATATCCAGAAATCGCGCGTCCTTCGCGGCGGCACTGTATCGGACTACGGCGTCCACCCAGATGAACGCGAACAGCGCGCTGAGAGCCCCTCCGATGGCGATGAGAATCCAGCCGAAGACCTTCATTGCTCCTCCTCCAAACGCCCCTCGATCGCCTGGGTCTCCATGCGACGCATGTAACCTTCGACTACGTTGAAAGTCATCTGGAGGACGAGCGTCTGTTCACTCGAGGCGATGGGCACTCGGAGGACGAGAGGCGTGCGCTCTGCCATGAGCGCATCGAGCCGTGCATTGATCTCGTGCTCCGTCCGGCCTTGAATCGGATTCGGCACGAGGCTCTCGTACACGCGGTTGTACGAGTTGCAGTCATACACGGCCCAGTACGCCTTCCCGACCGGCACGATCTGGCCTCGAATCTTCTCCATGCTCTGGACGACCTGCGGCGCGCTCGCGTGGATCTCGTCGATCTCGGGATATCGGTTCGACCAGTAGATCGGCCATTCCCGCGCATTCTCGTCCACGAAACGCGCGTCCGGCCAGACGATCGTGATCGGGTCTGGCGATCGGTTCGTAAGCTCCAGACGCCAGAACTCATCGTTGCCGGCGTCGATCAGAAAGTCCACGAGCTCGGTTTCAATCGCGAATCCGTACTGCGAATTCGTGTCGATGAACGCAACCGGAGTTGCCGCGTCCGACTCACTGGCATCGACCCTCTCGACGCCGACCAGCGCGAGCTGATGATGCTCCATGAGTCGGGAATGGTAGGGGAGATAGCGGTGGCTGGTTGTGTCGCATTCCTTCGAGCAAGCGCCGCCCGCAAGGGCGAGCGCCACGGCGAGCAGAGATCGCAAGGTCGTACTTGTCGCCAATTTCCGAAAGGAGAAAGGGAATGTTCGTGGGGTCATATTCGGAGGAGTGTCCCGAAAGGGGGAAATGCTACCCCCCTCCTACGACGCCACGAGAAAAAAAGCTGCGCTGTCATGCTGACTTGGGCGCGAGCCAGCTGGCCGAGCACTAAGCGAGGCGAGGCTGGCGAGTCGGCGTTGGGGAACGACCATGGGGGAAGGCCAGGCGACCGCCTAATTACGCAAATTGCGTAATTGTTTACGCAAAAAGCGTAAGAAGCTGAACATCGACTTCGGGCGTCTCTCCGAAGAAGTGATCGTCCCCATCTATCGCCAAACGTTGAGCGAGGCGGACCTCGACGCGCTGATCGAGTTTTACCGCTCGCCGGCCGGGCGAGCTCATGCCGACGATCCTCCGCTGAATCTCCCACCCGCGGGCGGGCGGCGGCTCTGGAGTGCGGCGGCCTTAGCCGCCGCTTTCACTCTCCGTGCAGCAGCACAACTCCCGCTGAAACTCCGTAACCGCGCCGCCGCTTCATTCTGAGGCCGCACCCCCCAACCGCCCAGATTCGCCAACCGTCCTGCGGCCGAAGAAACTCAAAATGCGACAACCGCAATCGGGTTCCTTCTCCCGTGCCGAAGCGCATGCCAGCGAGACCCCTTACATCACCCACTCGCGCCGCGGCAGTCCCATGATCTCTCGCGCCACGTCCTTCGGGTAATCGAGGTCTGTCTTCTTCTTCGCGATCGCCGACATCGGGATCTCCGACAGCTCGAGCTCGAGCATCGACAGGCTAACCGGGTGCGGACCCTTCTCGAGTCGGACCATGACGCTCCACGCGATGTCATTCATCGACCCCAGGACCGAGCGGTTGCGCGTCGTCGCGACCGCCATGTCGCGGAAGTGCTCGTACTCGCGCTCGATTGTTTCGTTCGGCACGCCGATCATCGACAGCAGGTTCGTCACCCGGCGGACGAACTCGTGCAGGATGTTCTGCTGGTCGGCCGGAACGACCACACTGAGGAGCGATCGCTCGCTGGTGAAGAGGTAGAAGTACGGCCCGTCCCACTCGATCAGGTTGACGTACCAGTTCCCGAGGCGGCTCGTCCCCGACGGTTCCCCCTCGCGAAACGGCATCGCCCCGAGCGCCGTCGCGGCGCGCTTCGTCGCATGCAGAATGACCACGGTGCGGAGTTCTATCACGCGAGACCCATGTGGCCACGGCTTGGCTTCATCAGCCGTGGCTGGCGAGTTCATGATGCCCTCGCCGATTCGAAATCCATCGGTCGATAGTGCGCCACTGAAAGTTCGCCTAATGTGGCCACGGCTTGGCTGCATCAGCCTCGCCCCTCGCCCCTCGCCCCTCGTCCCTCACCCCTCGCCCCTCGCCCCTCACCCCTCGTAAATCCCCTCCGCCATCCCCTCGATCCTCTCCCTCATCGCCAGCTTCCCCACCCACTCCTCCGGGATCCCTCCGACCCCGTAGAACGCACCCGCCAGCTGGCCGTAAATCGCCGCCGTCGTATCCGCGTCGTCCCCGAGGTTCGCCGCCATCAGCGCGCCGCTCCGGAAATCCTCGGTCCGCGCGAAGCACCAGAGCGCCGCCTCCAGCGAGTGGGCGACGTAGCCGCTCGATTCGATCGCCTCCCGCTCCTTCGCTCTCCACGACCCGCGCGCGATCGCCGCGATGATCGGATGAAGCGGATGAACGTCCCAGGACCTCGCCACCGGCGCCCAAGCCGGCGACAGCAGCGTTTCCTTCGGCTCCCCCCGCAGCGCTCCGACGATGAGTCCCCCGTAGTACCGGCACGCATCGATCGACTGCCTCGACTGATGCGTCGTCCGCGAGCTCTCGCCGCACTTCTCGATCGCCTCGGCCGGATTCATCGCCCACCGCATCGGCACCGGCGCCAGCCGCATCAGCGAACCATTTCCCGACGATCTCTCACTCGACGACCCGCAGTACGCCGACTCCGCACCGTCGCCGATCTCGCCGCTCGCGGATCGTCGCACGTACTCCGCAAGCGCGGCCCCGACTGTGTTCCCGATGTCGAAGCATGTGCCGGTGCTGCTCAGATACCCCTCCTGCCACCACCGAACGTACCGCCGCATCTGATCGTGCGGATCCCAACCCTTCTCGAGAATGCTCTCCGCCAGGCACAGCGCCATCGACGTGTCGTCCGTCCACTGTCCGGCGCGAAGGTGAAACGGCCCCCCGCCAATCATGTCCGTCAGCGGCTCGTAGCTGTCGCGCGGCTTGAACTCGAGCGTCGTCCCGAGTGCGTCGCCAGCGGCGAGGCCGAGGAGGGCGCCGAGAAGCTTCTCTTTCATGCCGTCTCCTTGGAAGGTTGAGTCGTTCGTCCCGCCAGACTATTCGGTCGCAGGCAACGTACCTTCGCATTTCCACATCTTCGCGAGCCTGAGACGCCAAAGCGGCCGAGACCATCTCCCTGACAGATTCTGACATTCACACGAGGCATGATCCCGAGACATGAGCATGAAAGCCGGTAATCGCCGTTGTTGGCCGATTCACGTGGGACAGATTTTCATTTGGCGTAAACGCACATCGCAAGGTGCCGGTCCCGCTGTTCGGTGATCTTCCATTTTGTTACCGTCCACACGCGTGGGCTAACGCCACGTGATAAGCCAGTGAAGCCGGAAGTCATCGATGAAAGGAAAACAATGAAACTGCACAGGGTGGCTACGATCATCTCCTTGGCGCTTCTGATCACTGGCATCGCCGCGGCAGAACCGAAGGGAGTTCCGGAGATTGGCGAGGGTGCTCCTCGATCCATGGAGCGATTGCAGCCGATGAGTTCAACTAGCCCTTCGCTTTCGAGCGAGTTGACGCAGCGGATAAGGTCGGCGGACCCTGACGAAAAAATCGAGATCATTGTTACGTTGATCCCGGAGAGAGTTGCGGCGTCTGCGGATGACGCAGAATTGGCATCTATCGCTATTCGAACCTTTTCGAGTGCCGCGGGTGGGATGGGTTTCGTTCCGGACTTTTCGTTGAGCGCAATTCCAGTCGTGGGTGGATACGTGCCGGCGCGAGCAGTACTCGACCTGGCAAAACTGCCGAATGTGATTGGGATCGAAGCTGCCGGCACCAAGCAGCTGTTGCGTATTCAGGGCTCAAAGCTCATCCGCTCTGCCGATTTCTCAAATTCCGTGGGCGGTAAAGGGAAGGGGATCGGCATAGCCATCGTCGATAGCGGTATCGATTGGACCCATCCGGAATTGGCAGGCCGGATCGCGACTCAGGCGAATTACACGGATGAGGCAGGAGATGGTTCTGATGTCCAGGGTCACGGAACTGCCATCGCTGGAATCATCGCGACGGTTGCTCCGGACGCGCACATGCACGCCTACCGAGCGTGTAACGTCGATGGCTGCCCCGATAAGGCGATTCTTCGAGCTTTGGATTCGGTCTACACGAACCGGTCTGGGTTTGGCGGGATAAAGCTGGTGAACCTGTCCCTGGGTTCGGGCAGTTACGGCGATTTCTGCGACTCTGTCAGTCCGGCATACACCACAGTGATCCAGAAACTGGTGAGTGCCGGAATCGTTGTTTTCGCTGCAAGCGGCAACGAGGGTTTGAACGGGATAAGCCACCCCGCTTGCATGACGCAAACAATCGCTGTGGGGGCGGTATACGACGGAGATATTGGCGGCCCGAGGTCGTGGAGCTCCTGTACGGACAGCGTGACCGGGGCGGATCGCATCCCCTGCTATTCAAACTCGGGGAAGGCGCTCGACATCCTCGCTCCCAGCCATTGCGCAACCACGACCGGACGAAATAAGGGCCAGGAAACTTGTTTTGGAGGTACGTCGGCCGCATCGCCTTACGCGGCCGCCGCTACGGCGCAGCTTCTGTCCGCACGATCGGCCACTCCAAATCAGATCCTCGAGGCATTGTCCACGAGTGGGAAGCCGATCACTGACGTGAACGGCATCACGAGGGCACGCGTCGACGTACCCTCTGCCTACGACAGATTAGTGGCGATCCAGACCTCCCCTGTACCAGCTGCACCTTCGAATCTGAGCGCGGAGACGACCGGCGCGTCCACGGCAACTTTGAGGTGGCGGGACAATTCGTCGAACGAAGATAGCTTTATCGCCTACTTCTCGGCGAACGGTTCAGCATTTAAGAGCTTCGGCAGTCCTGCGTCGGCGAATACGACTTCCTACCTTGTGACCAACTTGTCGCCGGGAGTCGCGTATCGCTTTCGGATCACGGCAAGGAACGCGAGTGGAGAGTCCGTACCATCAAACGTCGCTGAGCTCGGGGGCAGCCCCGCTTGCTCGCCGTGCGTTTCCTCTACCAACACCGCCTGCCTTCTCGGTAACCGATTCAAGGTCACGCTCCCGGCCTGGTACGACCCGTTCGCGAAGATCTCCGGCCAGGGTACGGTTCTCCGCTACGCAGAGAACCGCGAGGAAGTTCACCCGCAATATGGCCCTCTCGGGGCGACTTCGTTCTTCTCCTTCTACGCCCACGCCCCCAACTCTATCGAGGTCACACTCCGGATGTTCAAGGGCGCTGCGATCAACGATCACTACTGGGTCTTCATGAGCGGCTTTACCGGCGCGGACTACACGATCCGCGTGCAAGACACCCAGACCTGCAGGGTATGGCAGCGGAGCGTCCCCTCCGGGGCGACCAACGTGGTCAAGGACTACGAGGCCTTCCCGTTCCCCTAGACGCATGACGACTGTAATTGCTGAGAGGGTCATCCCATGAAAGAGCAATGGAAATGCCTGATTCTTGTTTTACTCTTCGCCGTTCCGACGGTCGCTCAGACCTCTGTTCCCTGCAATGGGGTTGTGATGGGCAAACTCGAAATCGGAGATCGTACTTTCTCTGACGGCTCGCTATATGACGTAATCTCAATCCCGGTCGAGCCGGGAACGGAATTGTCCGCGTGGCTTCGGCCACTCAGTCACACATTCACAACTCCTCTTCTCTTCATAGCACCCCCATCTTCGGACAACGCTCCAGCTCCGATGGCTTGGGGAGGGCCCGAACCCGGAGTCACGATGAATGTGACATCCCCCGGCGATTGGCGAATCGTCGTCAATAGTCTTGATGCTCTCTCCATCGGAGATTACGTGGTTGAGACGTCATGCCGACCCACGCCAAAGAACGTACCGAGAGATTGCGTCGATCAGATGCTGCGATGTGGGCAGACGGTAGCGTGGGACATCACACCGGCAAGCTGTCGTTTTGGTCAGCAGCAGACACGTGGCTACGTTCCGATTATTGTTTACCCGGAACGATTCCAGCCGGTAACACTCGAGATGAAGACCGTCGGCTTCGAGCCTGGCATCGGCATATACAACAGCTCGATGGCGCAGATCGGCGGGAGCGCTCGCGTCAATTCTCGACTAGCGCAGGCTCAGTGGACTCCTACGCTCGATGATTGGTATCTGATTACAGCCACCACTGCGGAGGACGGTCAGGCGGGAAGCTTTGAGATCTCGATGAAGTGCTCCTACACTGGTTGCCTGACGCCAATATTTCTCACCGACCCCTCCCCGATAACAGCGAAGCGAGGCGAGGTGGTCACACTGACGGCACCGACGCTCTCAGGCTCTGAGCCGTTCACTTTCCAATGGATGAGTCTTTCGGATTTAACTATCGTAAGCACATCAAAGTCATTCGTGACACCCCCGTTGACGCAGGATGTGGGCTATTCAGTGACGGCGACGAACGCTTGTGGCTCGTTCACAGAGCAGATCTTTGTAGAGGTTGAATCGTCCCGCAAGCGGCTGGTTCGGCGTCAGTGACACGACCGGGACGGGACGAGTGACGGTACTTACCCCGCTATCGCGTCCCGTCCACAGAAACTCCTGGCTGTCATAAGCCATCGTCACGGGCCTTGGACCGGTACGAGAAGCGTTGCGGTAGACTTCTGAACATGAAACGCCCGCTCCGCGCCCTCTCGGTTCGCCAGCCGTACGCCGAAAACATTCTCAGCGGCGAGAAGACGGAAGAGTACCGACCGATCTCGACGAACATCCGCGAACGCGTCTACATCTACGCGGGACTCAAGCCCGGAGACGATTCCGACTGGAGCGAGATTGGCCTAGAGCCCGGCGACCTGCCGACCGGCGTGATCGTTGGATCCGTCGAGATCGTCGGATGCCGCAAGCGCCGCGGTGGGTACACTTGGGACTTGGCGAATCCACAGCGTCTACGGAAGCCTCTGGCACCTGAACGAAAGGCGCAGCCGGTGTTCTTCAAACCCTTCGGCGACGATTAGGCGTCGCAGCTACGGGCGCCCGCAGCTTCAGCACTCCACATACACCACGGGATTCTGCTGCCCCCGCCGAAAGTACTTCGCGACGCTCTTCCCGAAATACTTCTCCTGGATCTCCGGAGGTGCAGGGTGTCCGACGAACTCCCATCGCCCCTGCTGGCGCTCCTCCTCCTGATCCCGGAACTGGTAAGGCGTCGTACCAGCCGGATGCCACGACTCGATCTCCCATACACCGCGGACGACGCCCTGGAAGACGGCGAGCGCATAGCGCGCCTTCTCGCGACGCTTCGAAAGCTTCCACACCCCGCGCGTCGCGTCGTAGAGCTCATCCTCCGGCATCCCGTGCCGGTAAAGCAGATTGATCCGGATCAGCAGCACCGGATCATCGATCTCGACCGGCTTCGCGGCGTAATAGGCCACGAGGTCGCCCAGCGGGATTCTCCCCAGCTCGAGCGTCTTCCATCCGCGGACCTTGTTGGCCAGAGAATCGAGCCCCAGGAGATCGATGACCGCGGCCTCGATGCGGAACGCCGTCTCCTCGCTCGGCAGCCGGTGCGCCAGGATGTCCAGCCGCGGCCGGAGGCCCAGCCCTTCCAGCTCGTCGAGAATCTCCCTCTTTCGCGACTCCACCTTGCTGCTCACGTGAGATAGCACGCGATTCCCGCGCCCCTTGCCAACATAGAAAGGTTTTTGCGTCCGCGGATCGACATAGAGATAGACGTAGTACCCGAGCCTCTCGCAGACCTCGGGCGGGATACGTTCGATCGAGTCATCCGTGCTCATGTCATCGTCCTCATCGGAAGAAAGATAGGTTCCTGATTCCACTGGAGCCGCCGTGCTCCGACCGGAGTGCCGCATCGAGGGTAAAACGCGCGCGATCAGCTTGGAAGACCTCGGTTTCACCCGCGGCCAACTGACAGGATCTGACAGTGGGGCGGTCCATCATTTCGAACGATGAAATCGATGAATGCCTTTCTGCCTGATCAGACGACGGACGAAACCGGCATGCACCTTCACACCGACCGCGGTCTTCGCGAGCTCGCGATCGATCTCGGCGAGCCCATCGGCCGCGGTGCGAGCGACGAATTCCTTCGTCACTTCGTCTGCTTTGCGCCGCAGGAACCGTGGAACATCACGACATTCGTCGCGGCGCCGATGCCCCATGGCTTAGTAAGGCGTCTGCTCGACCGGTTACTTCGCCGCAATCGCCAGGAGCCGATCATCGGCATCTTCAGCCGACGATGCTTGCGAGACCAGTGAAAGTCACAGAAGTGAGGGGCTTTGGCAGGCAGCCCCAACCCACCCCTCTGCTGCCGACCGGTCCCCGAAAGGGGCACGCCACAAGCGCCGCGCAGTTGAAAAGACAACGGAACCCCTACTCCGGCCCCCCATGACCTAATCGGTCAGGAAGGAAAGGTTCTCCTTACCCGGCCCGGTCAGCCGCGAGCTCGCGGCCGCCCGCCAAGAATTTCGCCTGATTTTGGTAACCACTACGCGCGGGATTGCAAGCGCAGGGCTCACAGCGCAGGTAAGCCAAAACGTCTCACCCTGTCGGAACGGCAGACAAGAAGGGCTCACCAGGCGGACAGGGATGATGTCGCTGTCCGCTCCAAAAGGATCATCCCTATTTTTCCTGGCTCGTACTCGACTAGCACATTGGACGGACGCTCTGAGCATGGATGACTTCAGAAAGAACCTGCAGGATCTCGTTCGCGCGCGATTCCCGATTCTCTACATCATCAGCTGGGAGGAGCGGCGCGTCATCGACGAGATCGAGGCCGCACTCACACCTGCAGAGGCGGATCCAGCTTCCAAGAAAAAGCGCCCAGTCTTTGTTTGGAAGAGCACAACCGGCATGTGTGGTTCCTCTGTGTCTGGCGAGAACACAAAGGACAAGCTGGCGGCGCTCGACTTCATCGGCAACCATAACGAGAGCGCCGTGTTCGTCCTCTGTGACTTCCATGTATTTCTCGGAACACCGGGTCGTGCAGAGTTCCCAGTAATAAGAAAACTGCGTGACCTGGCAGAACAGATCGTCAGCGGAAACGCGGCCAAAACGATCGTCCTCATTGCCCCGCAACTCGTTCTCCCATCTGAGTTGCAGAAGGATGTCACGATTGTCGACTTTGCCCTTCCGGACGAAACAGAGATTCGCGCCACGCTTCGGAAGCTGATCGAAACGAACGGCCAGTCGGGTCTCGCGGTCGATCTCAGCGAGGAGCACGAAAATCAGCTCATCGGTGCCGCCCTCGGGCTGACCCTTCGCGAGGCGGAGAACGCATTCGCTCTCGCAATGGTGAAGGACGGTCGCCTGGACGCGCAGGACATCCCAATCATCCAGAAAGAAAAGAGTCAGATCATCAAGAAGACCGGCGTCCTCGAGACCGTCGACAGTGACTTTAGCATCGACGATGTCGGCGGCCTGGAGAACCTGAAAGAGTGGCTCAGGAAGCGTGCAAAGTCGTGGCATGCGTCGGCTAAACGTTACAACCTTGCCGCTCCCAAAGGCGTTCTCATCACCGGGGTACCAGGCTGTGGAAAAAGCATGACCGCCAAGGCGGTGAGCTCGATGTGGGGCATGCCCCTCCTGCGGCTTGATGTGGGGAAAATCTTCAGCGGCTTGGTCGGTAGTAGCGAAGAGAACATGCGGACAGCAATCAAGACTGCCGAAGCGATCGCTCCATCCATTCTGTGGATCGATGAGATCGAAAAAGGATTTAGCGGTGTCGGTTCGAACAGTGATGGCGGAACATCCACTCGGATTTTTGGCACATTCCTAACGTGGATGCAGGAAAAAACCAAGCCCGTTTTTGTCATCGCCACCGCGAACCGAATCGAGTCGCTACCGCCGGAGTTCTTGCGGAAAGGACGATTCGACGAGATTTTCTTCGTCGATCTTCCCACCGTGGGCGAAAGAGAAGACATCCTGCGCCTCCATCTTCGGAAGCGCCTCACCGACCCGGAGATTTCCAGAGACATCATGGCCGATCCTGGCCGCTTCGAAGATTGCGTGAAGCACCTCGCCGCTCTGTCGGAAGGGTTCGTCGGGGCCGAGATCGAGCAGGTGGTTGTGTCAGGCCTTTTCGAAGCTTTTCATGAGGACCGCGCGTTGATGCTTCGGGATCTCGAGCGTGCGATCGAGTACACGGTGCCGCTCTCGAAGACCCAGGCGGAGCAGATCGCAGCCCTCCGGCGGTGGGCGAACGAACGCGCAGTGATGGCCGCATTGCCAGAAGAGGCAAGCCCTTACGCAACGGTAACGACGGATTCGCCAGGGGACATCGCAAGCGCGCGTGGTGGTCGACGTATCGATTGGAGGGAGTAAGTGTCCGTTTCCGCAACCCTGTCACCGTGGGTGATCGCGCTTCGCGCTTTCATGGGGCCGGCTCGTTTCGAAGCCTGGGTAGACTCCAAGATCGAGCGCGTCAATACAGCGTTCGCGAGTAAAGGCGAGATCAGGAAGGCGACCAAGAAGGCCGGTTGCGATTTCGTGAAGTTCGGAAATTCGATGAAGACGCATACCGGAGAAGGAGACGACGACTACATCATCTGGCAGAACAACGGACCTGTCTGGCAGGCGGTGTTCGGAAAATGGGAACAGGCCGAGATGATGGCACTTCTCAGACGGCTCGAAGCGCAGTCTGGCCGCCCCGTGTTTCAAACGCAGGCGCCGGTGACGCGACCGGACGAGCAAGAAATCTCCACCAATACCCAGCACCACACCGAACCGCCCAACACCTTCCCCACGAACTTCAAAGACACCGCGTTGTTGAAACACACCATCGAACAGTGCGGTGGAGACAACATTCGGGCGACCGAGGACGAGATCTCGTGTTCCTTTCGCGGCGTCGATCTATTGTTCGTCCGTGACAGCGACGGATCATTTGTCGTGGAGATTCCGGCGACCATACTGCAGCGAACCGCTGTGGATCATTTGAAGATGCTCGATGCCGACTACCGGCGATTCGTTCAGGATCAGACCTACCGTCGCGTCGTGGAAAAGGCAGCCCAGAACAATTTCTCAATCGAAAGTGACGAGGTTCTCGAAGACGGTTCAATTCTCGTGACGGTCACGATTGGACGGTGAGCATGGCGAAACAGGTAAAAATTCGGATCTATACCGACGGTCGCGTGGAAGCCGTCACCGTTGGAATCAAGGGACCTTCCTGTTTATCGGCTCTCGATGCGATTCAGGATCTGGTCGGAGGCGACGTTGTGAGCTCTGAGCGGACGGCGGAGTACTTCGAGTCCACCGAGCAGCTTGACGACGTGATTGATATTCAACAGTCGCAGGACACTTCCCGTTGAACACTCTTCGAGTCCATAGAATCGTTGATCGGACCAGGGTGGAAGGTCCGGGATTGCGCTGTTGCATTTGGGTTCAGGGATGCTCCATTCGGTGTGAAGGGTGCGCGGTGCCCCATACGTGGGATACGACCGGCGGCGAATCGTTCAGCGTGGAAGAGCTCGCCCAGCGAGTGTGTGGAATCGCAGGCATCGAAGGGGTCACTTTTCTGGGCGGAGAGCCTTTCGACCAGGCCGACGCGCTGGCGAATCTCGCCATGCAGATTCGAGCAGCGGGCCTCTCGGTGGTGACGTTCACCGGCTACCAGCTCGAGTCGCTGGTAAAAATAGAAGGAGCGCAGCGGCTCATTGACGCAACGGACCTGCTGATTGACGGGCCATTTGTTGAGTCGCAGGCCGACTTTGCCCGCCCCTGGATCGGATCAACGAATCAGCGCTATCACTGCGTGACTGCTCGCTACGCGTCTCTCTCGGGGCAGTTTCAATCGATTCCGAATCGCCTCGAGCTGCGGATCGCTCAAGACGGACAGCTGGCTCTCAACGGCCTCGCGACTTCCTCGACAATTCGTGAATTGCTCGCCGCCGTTACTCACGTTGACGCTGTATCCAGCGACGAAACCACGACCAAGGAGTATCGATGCGCCCGCTCTTGATTCTGTTCGTCGCAGGTGCCGCAGCTGTGCCGCCGGCCTTCTTCTGGTGGAGCTACCGGCAGACAAACCGGAAGGACTCGCTTCGGTGGGCGATTCTCTACGCCGCCTTGTTCTTTGTTTTGATCGTTTCCGAGTGGATCGATCCGCTCGTTCCGTTCAATGCGTTCGCGATTGCCTATGTCGTCGGTTCGGCGATCACCATCGTGGGGATCGTGCACACCTACGTACAATTCATCGAAGCCCGCAAAGAACGGACTGTCTCGTCCGTGGCTCGATCTCGGAAGGCGGCGCTCGAGGCTCACTTGAAGCTAACGCGACAAGCGGGATCGCTCGCATTTCTTCACCGAAACGGAGCGGAGCTCGAACTGACCGCGTGGCATAGCAAATACCTGGCGTCCAAGATTCGCGCGATTGAAGAGATCGATCCCTCTTCTCGTTTTGCGGGCGAGGTCGTCCGGACTTCAACGGGAGAACTTTTCCAGATTTGGCGACTTCATGAGAAGCACCTCCTGGCGGTGACGCAAATACCCGGTGTTGAGCTGGACCCCGCTTTGGCGAAGCACCGGGAAGAAGCAGCAGCCAGGGCGGAAGAGGAGCGCAGAGAGGCAGCAGCCAGCGCGGAAGAGGAACGCAAAGAGATCTTGCGGCTGAAGGAACTGGAGGATCGACGCCGCGAGGAGAAGATCCGACTTGAGGAGGCTGAACGAGCGGAGCAGGAACGTCTACAAACAGAGGCGAAGCTGAAACGCGACGAGGTGCTTCGACAGCGACAGGAAGAAATCCGGAAAAGGGAACTCGAGCATTGGCAGTCGGTCCTGGAGAAATACGGTCTGTACGATGCCGCCGCCAGTGCCGCGGAACAGGACCTTCCCCTCGAGCATATCCTCGTCAAGGCTGACGCGATGACCAGTGATGACATCGCGAGCGCGGTTGCGGGGGTGCTCCGGGTCGGATTGATTCTCCCCTCCGAGCCGATTCGGAACGGCTCCGACCTCGCTTCCCTGCTGGCTCGGGCGCGAGAGCGCGACGTGGTTCACATTGCCGGCGTCCACGAACTATCATCTCAACTTCAGGACAAGCTGGTCGAAGTTCTACGCGACCACACCTTAACCTTCGGCGAGAAGCAGGCAACAAGGCAAATCCCGTATCCACCTTTTACGATCATCGGCTCGACGTCGAAAGCCCTGCGCCCGGCGCTTGTAAGGTCATTCCTCACCACGGTGGACGCCACGATCAGCACCGCTCCGGTAGTCGACACCTTGCTATCGCCCTCAACGACGGACAGGGTCGAGCAGGCCGACTTGGTTGACGTCAATACGGCGACGGAGGAGCAACTCGTCACTTCTGGACTGTTCATCGCCGACGCGAAAAGAGTTGTCCAGAGGCGAACGACGGGCGGCCCTTTTCGATCCGAGGAAGAGTTCTATGCGTTTCTCAAGGCTCAGGCTCACGTCGAGAGCCGGCTGAGGCCTCGTTTACGAGTCACCCCGCCGGCCAATGTCTCGCCTGCGAATACCGGGCGTCTACTGGATCTGTGAGGCGTGAGATGAGCGACGACCGTACCATTGCTGAAGCGCTTGCACGTTCCCTCTACGACGCGCCGGAGCTCCTTTTCGCTCCAAATCAGCTCAGACAAGGACTGGTAGGTCAGGACCCAGTGCTCTCGTCGCGCATCATCGCGTTCGCATCAGAGGGCTTCGTCCCTCGGCTGCCCGCGGGACCTCCAGATCCTGCAGCGCTCGAAGTGCTCGCGCGGAAAACAGCAGAACGGATGCGCTGGGACATGGCGACCTCGAGAACGATCGTCGCGATCTGGTCCGAGGCAGTGTGGCGAGCGGGACTCAGGTTCCGAGATACCTACGATAATAGGAACGCTGTCTCCTTATCGGGACCGCGCAATTGGTTGATTGCCGCTGGGTTGCTGGTGGTCGTGACTGTAGGGCACTCGTTGGGCGGAGGCGCGATCAGCACACCAATTGAGCAGTCACCAACGGCGCCGCCTCCGGCTGCCGAGGCAACTCCGACGCAGGCACCCTCGCCATCTGAGTTCGCCGAACGCGGAGAGCTTGCGCCGCAGTACGAAGCGGCCGCTGCGCTGATGGGAAAGCAGGAGTGGGCGGCTGCGGTCGACGCCTGGTACAAGCTGGCCGAGCTCGAGAAGCCGCGGCTGAATGATGCTTACGCGCGGATGCAGCTCGGCCTCGCGCTAAACAGATTGCGTCGATATCAGGATGCGAGAGGGGAGCTCACGCGGTCGCTGTACATGGTTCCGAACGACGCAATGACCAATTTCGTCTTCGCAATTAACGAGATGGGATTGGGGCATTGGACCGATGCTGTGGAGAAACTTCAGCAAGCGACCGCGCTACAGCCGGATGTCGCTGTTTACAGTGAGACTCTTGATCGAGCAAGAAATCTGAAATCGATGCGTGAGAGGATCGATCAACTCCAAGGCGCCGAGAAAGTCGGACCTCTTCGCGATTACATGCACCGGTTGATCGATCTGGAGTACATCTGGGCGGCGCAGAACGCTGCCGAGGAACTCATGCCGCTCGTGACGAACGACCCTGATGTCGAACGAGTTTATGGAATCACTCAGCTGCACTTGGGGCACCCCGAATGGGCAAGCATTGCGTTCAGGCGAGCGATCGATTATGGATGGGAAGACGCGGAAATCTGGGCACTTCTCGGAATGGCGTTAGAAGCCGATCACAAGCGTGAGGACTCAGTAGAGGCGTTTCGGAACAGTCTCGCACTTGACCAGACGTTTGAAGTTTCTCGGACCGCGTTGAAACGGCTGGGGGCTACTGAAGCGCCTCAGCAAGTGGTCCCAGGAGTATCGGGTCCATCCGAGCCAGGCAAAGGAGCGAGCCACGTGGAAGCGAATACCACGGGGAGTGCCGCCCTTGCGAACTCTCAGAGAGCGGCTCGTTCGGAGTCTCAGCCAGGATCGGAACGGGATACCACTCCAGTACAGAAAAGGATCCCGGCTGCAGTTCCGCAGAAACCAGCGTACATTCCCGGTAGTGAAGCACTGCAGATCGAGCTAAGAGATCCCAGGCTGGAAGACCGAATCAAGAGGCAGGATGAGCAAGCGATCCCCATTTACAGGACCTTCAACCAGGCAGTGAAGCTGAGTAACGAGGGAAACTGGGAAGCTGCGCTCGAGCTATGGGAGCCACTTTCGGAGGAGTCTCTTGACGTCGCCCGGTACAACTGGGGCGTGGCGCTGACAAGGGTCGGCGACTGGCATGCAGCGGCGGCCGCATTCGAGCGGGCACAGTCGTTTGGAGACATTGTGGAAGACGGCCGTCTCCACTTCGCAGCCGCGGTGGCACTCGCTCACAAAGGGGACTGGGCGCGGTCACGACAGTCGCTGTCGTCTGTCCTGCGGCAGCTCGACAGAACGAAAAAGAGATGGCCCGCTGCGGAGGCTCTCAACCGGTTTCTCGATAAGAAATTTGAAGAGGCGCTGAACGAGTAGGCGTCAGTCGGTGTTGCATCATGGCGCCGTCCTCTTCCGGGCAGCTGTCGATACGGTCGGTCGGCGCCTCCGGGGAGGCCGAGAAGGAGGCTGATGACGTGGCACAGCACCTCTGGACCGAGCAGGACGACCTTATCGCGCTCTACGTCTACCAGCACGGGGAAGGCGGGCTTCCGCTTCCGCTTGACGCAATCCTTCGTGCTCGCGGGATCGGTCGAGGTAGCTTTCGGATGCGGGTGGCCAACTTCAGGGCGATTGCCACCGGTGCCGGGCTATCGAATGCTGCAAAGCAGTCGAGGGAGATTTTCGCCCGCTACTCCCGGATAAGTGAAGTGGAGCTAAGGAAGAAAGCGCTCGATGTCGGGTAGTCGCGATCGGTGACGGCTGCTAACTTGCGCCAAACGAATCAAATGACAGTTTCTGACATCTCCATTTGAAATTATCGTCGGCGGGTAGCTCTGTTTGCCGGCTTCGGTCTTCCCAAGCAGGCGTCAAAGTTGTAGGTTGGTCGGACCGGGTCGACCGCAGCTGGTTCGTTCTGTCCGACCGGGTGTTCAGTTCGCTTCTTAACCTAAAGGGGATCCTGCGTTGATCGATCTCGATCGGCTGTTGAAGCTTCGTCTCGTCGTCGCCCGCTGGGGGGAGATGGATATGGCGAAGTGGTGGAACACGAAGGGTCAGCTGGGGAAGCTCGGCGCGGTGGCCCTCCGCCGAGGCTTTCCCCGTACCCATCGGTTCGCCCAGGCTCGCTCCGTCTTCGCGGTCGCCGCGCACCGGTGTGAGGAGATCTTCGATGTGCCGGAGACGGTCACTCTCTGGCGTCTTACGGACCAGATCGAGGAGGAGTTTGACGCCCGGTGGGAGCTCTGGCTCGACAACGCCTCCGAATGGGAACCTTTCTTCGAGAAGATCGAGACGCCTGGCGCCAAAGATCTTACCGAGGCTCTGCGATCGTTCGACCTGGTGACGGAGGCTGACGTCGAGGCTGCGTCGAAGCTCAGGCGCATCGCGGAAGGGCGAGCTGTCCCCCTTCCGGGGATGTTCAGTGGATCCGATGCGGATGCTGCCCTCCTGGCTCTCGGGTTCGCTCGCGGAGAGACCGGCGAGCTCGCGGTCCCGTACCTCAGGAGATCCGAAGGGTGAAGGATTCTCGCGAGCGCGTGGCTTCGTCCTTCACGGTGATCAAAGGTGCTCTCATCGAAGAGACGTACGAGGTATTCGCACGCTGGGACTTTGAGAGATCAAAGAAGGAGAATCTCGACAGCCTGCGCGACGAGAACTTCATCGGGGCCGGCAGCACGACCTGGCTGAGAGATGTGGCGAAGGTTCTTAATCGCCGCTTCGACCCACTGAGCCGAGACTACGCCCTGGTACTCCTGGCGAAACACGGGTTCGCGCTTCACGACTGGAAGCCTCTCCTCCTCTGGCACATGACCCGCGACGAGTTTCTCGTCCGGGATTTTCTGGAGAACTGGCTCTTTCCCGCTTTCGATGCAGGCGTTTTCAGAATCGGCGTCGATCAGGTCGAGGAGTACCTCGGCGGCATCGGCAAGCGGGGTGGCGAAACCGAGCACGCCTGGTCCGACCAGACGACGAAGCGTGTAGCCGCGGGGCTGCTGAAGATCGCCAGCGATTTCGGCCTCCTCCGCGGCTCCGTCGCGAAGGAGTTCGCCCCCTACCACCTGCCGGAGCGCAGCTTTCTTTACCTACTTCATGCCATGCGCGACGCGAAGCTGAGTCCAGCCGCCGTCGTCCACTCAGCCGACTGGCGGATGTTCCTGATGCGTCCGAGCGACGTGGAGAGCGAACTCCTTCGCCTCCATCAGTTTCGTCAGCTCGATTACCAGGTCGCGGGAAGCCTCGTCCAGCTGACTCTCCCGTATACCACCTCGGTCGAATACGCAGAGAGGATGGTCGCATGAGCGATTTTCAGGAGCGTCTCAGGGGAACCCTCGAGCCGATCCTCGAGCTCCCCGACCCGCGGCCGCGCCTCAGCGCGTACCACGACATGCCCTACGCCCTCTTCCGCTATGACCCGGAGGAAGAGTTCGACCTTCGGAAGGAAGTCACCCTCCTCGAGACCCGCCTCTCGACGCAGAAAGGAAAACGGGTCCGCAGGATCTCGCTGGCCGAATGCCTCGACGAGGCGATGCGATCGCAGCGGCCGCTCGAGGAATGGTTCGCCGCGGAGCGGGAGCAGGGTGTCGAGACGGTCGTCGAAACAGTCCACGCCGTTCTCTCCGAGTACAGCCCCTTAGTCGATCTGGTAGCTGCACGGATGCCGGACGACCCCGATCCTCTGCGAGACGTCGTCTTCATACTACGGACGGGCGCTCTCTTCCCGATGTACCGAACCTTCTCGCTCCTCGAGCAGTTGAAAGGGCGAGTCCACGTCCCCACGGTTCTGTTTTACCCAGGCAGCCTCGATGGAGCCGCCGGCCTCCGGTTCATGGGCATTCTCGACCCGGAGCACAACTATCGACCGAAGATTTTCTGATGAGGAATCACCAATGGCAGAGCTGATCAAGACTCTCTTCGCGGGCGACATTCACCGCCGGATCGAGGAGGTCATCAAGGTCGATCAGACCGATGAAGAGATCATCCGCGACGAGATCGGCGAATACGTCGTGACCGACGCGATCGCACGCCATTACGTCGAAGTCCTCGAGGCGTACCGCGAGACGCCGAACAAGCCGCACGAGGGGATCGCGATCTGGGTCTCCGGCTTCTTTGGCTCCGGTAAGTCCAGCTTCGCCAAAATGCTCGGCCTCGCCGTCTCCGATCGGCTGATCGCCGGGGAGCCGGCGTCGGTGCGGTTCGCGCGCCGCACCAGCAGCCAGAAGCTCGAGGTGCTGCTCCGGACCATCTCCGAATCGATTCCGACTCACGCCGTGATCTTCGACGTCTCGACCGACCGCGGCATCCGCAGCGGCAATCAGACCCTCACCGAGATCATGTACGGCCTCTTCCTCCAAAGCCTCGGGTACGCCAAGGATCTCGATCTCTCCGAGCTCGAGATCGCTCTCGAGGAAAAAGGGAAGCTGGAGGAGTTCAAGAGCGAGTACCGCAAGATCTTCGAGAAGGATTGGGACAAGGGGAAGGGGCAGATCGCCTTCGCGCTGAGCGAGGCGAGTCGCGTCCTCCACAACCTCGAGCCCGACACCTACCCGCTCGCCGACTCCTGGGTGAAAGCGGTCAAGAACAAGGCGGACATCACGCCGGGGAAACTCGCGGACCGGGCGAACGAGCTGATGAAACGGCGCCGCCCCGGCCAGACCCTGATGTTCGTCGTCGATGAAGTGGGGCAGTTCGTCGCTCGGGACGTCCAGAAAATGCTCGATCTTCAGGCCGTCGTCCAAAGCCTCGGAGTGAAAGGGCGAGGGAAACACTGGGTCGTCGTCACGTCCCAAGAAAAGCTGGGAGAGCTCGTCAGCGGTCTCGACGACAAGAAAATCGAGCTCGCCCGGCTGATGGACCGCTTCCCGAGCCAGGTCCACCTCGAGCCGTCCGACATCTCCGAAGTGACCAGCCGCCGCGTCCTCGCGAAGAGCGCCAAGGCACAGGAAGTCCTCGGAAGCCTCTTCGAGTCGAATCGTGGCCGCCTGACCGAGCACACGCGCCTCACGGCCGAGATCCGGCTGCCGGAGCTCACGCGTGAGGGCTTCATCGAGCTCTACCCCCTCCTCCCGTACCACATCGATCTCATCATCCAGATCGTCTCCGGCCTCAGGACCCAGGGTGGGGCCGGAAAGCACGTCGGGGGCGCGAACCGGACGATCATCAAGCTCGCGCAGCAACTTCTCATCAATCCCGCCGTGAACCTCGCCGACGCCGAAGTCGGCCGTCTCGCGACGCTCGACCAGATCTATGACCTGGTCGAAGGGAACATCGGTTCGGAAGTGCGGGCCAAGATCACCGGCATCTCGAAGGAGCTCCAGCACCCCCTGGCGACTCCGGTGGCGAAGGCCATTTGCCTCCTTCAGTACGTGAAGAGCGTCCACCGCAGCGCCGAAAACATCGCCGCCGGTCTTCATCCCGCCGTCGCAGCCGATTCCCAGCTCGCCTCGGTCAGGGAGGCGCTCCGCGAGCTCGAGAGCGCGCAGAAGGTCAGACGGGGAGACGACGGCTATCGCATCCCGACGCCTGCCGAGGATGACTGGGAGAGGGTGCGCAACGGCATCAGCCCGAAGCCGGGCGACTCGAGCCGCCTCTATGCCGAGGTGCTGTCGAACTTCTGGCAGCCGCAGCCCTCGCATACTTTCCTCGATACCAAGACATTCAAGGCGGGCCTCGCGATCCAAGGTCGTGAGGTGACGAGCGGTGACATGACGTTTCACCTCCACCTTTCGGACGAGGGGAAGGAATTCGAGGCGCTCGCCCAGGAGCTGCGGACGCGGAGCCAGCAGGAGCGAAAGCAGGTCTTCTGGGCGATTCCGCTGAGCGGCGCGATCGATCGCGAGACGGTCGAGCTCTTCCGCAGCAAGGAGATGCTCGCCCGCAAGGAGCGGGAGACGAAGGGGGAGGACACGCCGGCGCTCATCGCGGAGGAGCGCCTCCGCCTCCGCCGGCACAACGACGAGCTGAAGCGGCTTCTTCGTGCAGCCGCCCTCTCGGGACGGATTTACTTCCGCGGAAACGATCGGAGCCCGGGCGACCGCGCGGTGGATGTCGGAAAAACGGCGGCCGAAGTGCTGGGCCAGGTTCTTCCCGATATCTTCGAGCGCTTCAAAGACGCAGCTGCGAAAGCGACCGACGTGAAGAAAGGCACCGATGCCATCTTCACCGCCGAGAACCTCCAGGGCCTTCCGAGCGTGTTCGGAAGCATCGGCCTCCTGCGTGACGAGAAAGGGAAAACGGTCTTCCGGACCGAGAGTGGACCGCTGAAGGAAGTGCTGGACCGCATCGAGGAGCGCGCCAACTACGGCGATACCGCGAGCGGCCGTTATCTGACCGACGAGTTCGCCAAAGAGCCATTCGGGTGGGAGTTCGAGGTCGTGCGTCTGCTCGTTCTCTCGCTGCTGCGTGCCGGGAGGATCGAAGCGACCAGCAAAGGACAGACGATCGACTCAGTGACCGGCGTTGAGGCGCGCGACACTTTTTCCAACAACAACCTCTTCCGACAGGCGTCGTTTCGCCCGAAGAAAGGCATCGAGTTCGAGGAGCTGGTCAAAGCCTCCGAGGCCTTCCGCGACACCTTCGGTAGCGAGGTGAAGGAACTGAACGCGGGCGCCATTGTCGCCGAACTTCGCAAGGAAGTGGCGCGAAACGAGGACACCGTCGCGTCGGCGCTCGCTACACTCACGGCCCATCGCCTTCCCGGCGGAGCGGTTCTGGAGGCGGCCATCGGCCAGATGAAGGCCATCCTCCGGGGCTCGGAAGACAATGCTATCGCCGCGTTCAACACGAGCCATCGCGGCATCAAGGACGCCATCAGGCGCGCGGCGGAGCTCGAGCAGACGCTCAACGAATCGCGTCTCCACGACCTCGAGCGAGCACGAGAAGCCCGTGACGTGCTCTGGCCCTTTCTCGCCCAGGAAGCCGATATCACCGACGATCTTCGTACGCGTGCCACGGAGCTCGAAGACCTCCTCGCTCGCGAAACGTTCTTCAAAGAGCTCCCGTCCATCGAGCAGCGCGCCAACGCTCTCGAGACTGAGTACAAGCGTCGGTTCGCCGAAGCGCGCGACGCGCGCATGGCTGCGTATGGTGAAGCCTTCGACGAGCTCGTGAAGACGCCGGGCTGGACGGATATTGACGAGGGCCAGCAGTCTCGCCTGGCCGAGCCGTTCGAGCGGTTGAAGAAACGCGACGAGGATCGCATCCCGATCCCGCAGCTCCGCGCCGACTGCGACGCCTGCGACGGACGCCTGCGTACGGCGGTCACCGAACTCCGCCGCATCATCGACGGCGAACGCATCGTGAGTGTGAGTGTGGGTAGCTATTTCGCCGGCGGCATCGAGACGGAGGAGCAGCTGGAGGCGGCGTTGGGAGGGGTGCGGGAGGAGTGTGCACGCCTGATTGGCGCCGGCAAGAAGGTCATCGTTCAATAGGGAATGCCCGAGGATGGATAAAGACACACGCAACGCCATCGAACGCGCCACCCAGCGCGCGCGGAAGCTCCTCGAGGAGGACTTCGCCGCGCAGCTCGAGGGCGATTTTGACGCGCACCGCGACGGTACGGTGGCGGATCAAGGTGGGAGGCATTTAGCGGCGCGCCAAGTGTTCCAGCGCGAGCGAATCCTCGCCGCCATCCAGCACAAGCGTGCTGCTGGAACGAATGCTGCGGATTCGGTGGTGGACTACCTGCGAGACGCCGCGTTTACAACGCTCAATCGCTTCGTTGCACTCAAGATGCTCGAAGCTCTTGAGCTCGTGCAGGAGTGCATCACGAAAGGCAAGCAGTCTGCTGGTTATCGCGAGTTCTGTGGCATGGCCCCGGGCCTGCCGCTCCTGCCCGACAGCGCGGGCTATCGGCTCTACGTCGAGTCGCTCTTCGACGAGCTGTCGACGGAGGTGAAGGTCCTCTTTGATCGGCGTGATCCGTCGAGCGTACTTTGGCCGAAGCACGAAACCTTCGAGCAGCTCCTCGAGATTCTGAACGCCCCCGAGCTCGCCGGCGTGTGGGGCGAGGACGAGGCGATCGGATGGGTCTACCAGTACTTCAATGGCCAGGACGAGCGCCGCCAAATGCGCGACGAAAGTCAGGCGCCGCGGAACAGTCGCGAGCTCGCCGTGCGTAACCAGTTTTTCACCCCGCGCTACGTCGTCCAGTTCCTCACCGACAACACGCTCGGCCGCATCTGGTACGAGATGCGCGGCACCAAGACCGTGCTCGCCGAGAGATGTGAATACATGGTCCGCAAGCCCGGCGAAGAGTTCGCGCCGCGTGCGAAGAAGGACCCCCGTGATCTCCGCATACTCGATCCGGCCTGTGGCAGTGGGCACTTCCTGCTTTACGCGTTCGAGTTGATGGTCGCGATCTACGAGGAGGCGCACGCCGACCCCGAGAGCCCGAAGAGCGAGGCGACGGGAAAGACGCTCGCCGAGGATTATCGAAGTTCTGAAGTGCTGCGGAGGGCTATACCTAGCCTCGTGCTTTTGCACAACCTTCATGGTGTCGACATCGATCCACGCTGCGCGCAGATCGCTCAGCTAGCGTTGTTGATGCGCGCGCAGAAGACGTACCGCGATTTTGGCATCGGACGCGGTGAGCGTCAGCAGATTCGCCGCTCGAATATCGTTGTTGCTGAGCCGCTCGTCGCCGACGCGCAGATCGTGAAGGAGTTCGTTACGAAGCTGAACGATCCCGAGCTCGGAAGGGTGTTCATGTCGATGGTTGAGCCCCTGAGCCTCGCGGGCGATCTGGGGCTTCTCCTTCGTGTGGAGCAACTCGTGAAGCTGACCCGCAAGCAGGGCGAGCTCTTCACTCCGCCAGAGGAGCGAATCCGCGCCGCGCTCGATCGCTTCATTCGCGACGAGACGAGCGCGACGAACACACCACGACGGCTTTTCGCCGACGATGCAGAGCACGGCGTCGCGCTGCTCCACATGGCCGAAATGAAATTCGACGTGGTGCTTATGAATCCTCCGTTTGGCGCAGGGAGCCTCCGGGCAAAGGTGGCCTTAGAGAAGGCGTATCCGAGGACGAAGAACGATATCTTCGCGGCATTTGTGGAACGAGCAGTGGAACTACTCTCGTCCCGTGGTCGTGTTGGGACGATTTCATCGCGTACAGGTTTCTTTCTGACCAGTTTCCGGAAATGGCGTGAGGAGGTCCTTCTAAAACAGGCGCCACCAGTTGTGTTTGCGGACCTTGGTGCAGGCGTTCTCGATAGCGCGATGGTCGAGACGGCCGCCTATTGCCTGGAGGCCGCTCCGTGACAGTCTTCTTTCGCATTCTCAGCCAGTCTGTCGACGAGAAGGCCGCCGCTCTTAGGCAAGCGGTTCACAACTATTGCGAGAACACAGAGAGCGCAATTGAGATTGATCCGGGCAATTTCTCAATCGTGCCCGGAAGTCCCTTCTCATACTGGGTAAGCGCTAATGTTCGAAGTCTGTTTCAATCTCTAGGTAGCTTCGAAACGCCAGAGTCATCGCGCCGTGCCACGAAGGGACTCGCGACAACCGACGACTCTCAGTTTCTGCGCCTATGGTGGGAGCTTCCGAGAGACCAAGATAGTGGCTGGATGACTTTCGCGAAAGGCGGAACAGCACTTCCGTACTATGCCGACCTTAAGACCTGCATTCTGTGGCGAAACAATGGCGCGCAGCTGAAAGCGTATCTTGACGAAAAGATCGGGGCCCCAAATCAATGGTCACGCTGGATTAATTCGACAGATTTCTACGGGCGGCAAGGACTAACATGGCCGCTCCGAGCAGCTCGTTTCTCTCCGGCGATACTCCCGAAAGGCAGCATCTTTTCGGTTAGGGGTTATGCCGCCTTCGGAACATCGGACGAACTGCTTCCGATGCTCGCTCTATTCAATAGCCGCATGCTTGACTACCTGTTCAAGGTGACCCTTGGGCGATTTGGTCACCCGGAGTTTGTGGTAGGCGTCCTACAGTCCCTCCCATGGCCAGAGAAGCGCTTGCGCGAAGTTGCTCCCTCGATGGAGGAATTAGCGAAACGAGCGTGGTCGCTGAAACGCTCGCTCGATACCGCCAATGAGACATCCCACGCCTTTCTACTGCCGCCGGGAGTCAACGAGTCGGTCGCAGGTCTTGACGTAGCAGGCGTCGAGCGCGAACTCGCTGAGATCCAGAATACGATCGACGACATGGCGTTCGAGCTCTACGGCATGAGCGAGGAGGACCGCGCCAGCGTCGCGGCGTCGGCTCAGCCGCAGTCGGCCTCGGAGTGGGACGGTCACGATTCGGCCGACGATGGCGATGACGGCGACGACGAAGTCGTTGCGAGCAGTGGTTCGGACTCCCTGACTTCCTGGCTTGTCGGCGTCACCTTCGGTCGCTTCGACCCAGGGCTAGCCACCGGCGACCGAACCATACCGCTCGAGCCCGATCCCTTCGATCCGCTCCCGCCTCGCTCACCTGGCATGTACTCCGAGGGCGAAACTCCCGGCGATGTGCGTGACATTCTCGTCGACGACCAAGGTCACGCAGACGACCTCGCGGCTGGTGCACAGGCCCTCGCCGACCGGGTGAAGGTCGGCGTGCCCGAGAATCTGCGTGAATGGCTCGCCAAAGAGTTTTTTCCGCTACACATCAAGATGTACTCGCAAAGCCGTCGGAAGGCACCGATCTACTGGCAGTTCGCGACGCCCTCGGCGAGCTACTCGGTCTGGCTCTACATCCACGCCTTTAGCAAGGACATGCTCTTCCGGGTCCAAAACGACTTCGCGGCGCCTAAGCTCGCCCACGAAGAGCGGCGCCTCGAGTTGCTCACGGGCGAGCTGCGAGACGGCGGCACCGCCGCTCAGCGTAAAGCACTCGCGGCGCAGGAGACGCTGGTCGAAGAGCTGCGCGCGTTTCTGGACGAGGTGAAGCGCGTCGCGCCACTCTGGAAGCCGAACCTTGACGACGGCGTCATCATCAACTTCTCTCCGCTCTGGCGGCTCGTCCCGCAGAACAAGAGCTGGCAGAAGGAGCTCAAGTCCACTTGGGACGCCCTCTGCAAGGAAAAGTACGACTGGGCACACCTGGCGATGCACCTCTGGCCGGAGCGCGTGGTGCCGAAATGTGCGAATGACCGAAGTCTCGCCATCGCCCACGGTCTTGAGGAGGTCTTCTGGGCCGAGGGCACGGATGGGAAGTGGACCGCGCGTAAGACGCCCACGGCGAGCATCGAAGAGCTCGTGCGCGAACGCACGTCGCCCGCCGTGAAGTCGGCGCTCAAGAACCTGCTCGAAGCTCCCGTTGTCGGTGGGAAGAGCGCCCGCCGTAAGGGCGGCGGTCGCCGCAAGGCTGCTGCCGATGCCAAGGGAGGAGACGCCTGATGCACCCGCTTCACGACTACGTGGCGACGAAGCTGGCCGAGAAGATCAAGGATCGGCGGGTCGTCGTCTGGTACGACGCGCGTGATGAGTTCCGGCCGTTCGTCGACGAGGTGCGAGGCGGGCCACGATCTGGGAGTGATCCAGTTCCGGTGTCCGTTTCCGGCACGAAGGCCCATCTCGCCGAGTACGCGGGGTCACTGTTCGAGCTGCGGGCAATCGTCGAGCCGCTGGTCAGCGGCGACAAACCTGACGCGCTGGTCGTCTACATCCCTGGCCTCGGCCACGACGCGAAAGGGTCGGTGCTGATGGAGCTGGAAAAGGCCGGCCGGACCTGGAAGCCGGATCTGAAAGGTCTCGCCAAGAACGTCCTCCTCCAGAAGTACACCCTCGGCGTCGTCGACGAGATGCTGCCGTTCGACCGCAAGGTGACCTATGAGGATCTCGCGCACGCGGCCGCGGGCGACTCCGGAGCGGAGCCTCCTTCCATTCTGAAGAGCATCTTCCACGACGCCAGCGGAAACGACGGGCTGCTCGCTGCCTGGCTCGTGAACGACGCGCGGGACGGCGAGATCCAAGCCAAAGATGCGACCCGCGAGCTCTCTAAGCTGGTTCGCGCACGACTCGGGCTGGAACTTCCCTCCGACGCAGCGCTCACCAAGCTGCGGGCGATCGCGCTTCGCTACGTCCTCGCGGGAGAATTCCGCCTAGATCTCTCCTGCGAACCGCCGACCTGCCTCGAAGGTGTTCCGTCGCCGAAGACAAAAGATGAAGCCGCGGCGGTACGGGAGCTCGCGCGACGGCTGCGGACGAGCTTTTCGCAGGAGTATCCCCAGCTCGCCGATCGCGTGGAATCCGAGCTCGGCCTAGCGACGGCGAAGATCCCTGCAGAATCCCTCGGATCCATCGACACCTTCCGCTTCGAAGAGCGAGCACTACTCGATCATGTCGGCTCTCTCATCGCCGATGGGCGCTTCGACGTCGCGCTGGACGTCATCAACAATCGTGAACACAGCTTCTGGCTCGACCGTGACGTCGCCCGCAAAGCGCATTGGGAGGCCGTGCACCGGATGGCCGACCTCGGTCTCGCAGCGCGAGAGGTTCAGGCAGAGGTGAAGAAAGTGCCCGCGAATGTCGCCGCATGGCTCGAGGCTTACACGAAAGAAGAGGGGTGGAACCGCCTCGACCAGTCTCAGCGCCGGATGGAGTCGTGGGTGGCGAACCTCGATGACGACCCGGCGGAACGCCCTCTCGGGATGGTGAGGCGCGCGTACGATGACGCCTGTCGTGCGATGGCCGAGGGGTTTGTGAAGGCGACGGTGGCGAGCGGATGGAACTACGCCGGTGCATTGCATCAGAGCCAGGTCTTCGCGGATGTCGTCACGAATCAGCCGAAGCCGGTCGCCTACTTTCTCGTCGACGCGATGCGCTTCGAGATGGGGCTGGAGCTGAGAGAGCGCCTCCCGAAGAGCTCCGAGGTCTCACTCCGGCCGGCGATCACCGCGCTGCCGAGCATCACGCCGATCGGGATGGCGGCCCTCATGCCGGGAGCGTCCGCGAGCTTCTCCGTCGTGGAAAAGGGAGGGAAGCTCGGCGCACGGATCGACGAGACCTTCCTTCCCGACCTCGCAGCGAGAAAGAAGCTTGCAGCGGCGCGGATACCGACTTTGGTCGATCTCGCCCTCGATGAGCTGCTGAGTCTTCAGCCAACGAAGCTGAAAAAAAGGATTGATGGAGCCCAGGTCGTGATCGTGCGATCGCAGGAAATCGACCATGCGGGGGAGACCGGGTTCACGTTCCAGGCAAGACAGGTGATGGATACGGTGATCGACAACCTCGCCCGCGCCCTTCGGAAGCTGGCCGCCGCCGGAGTCGAACACGCGGTGGTGTCGGCCGACCACGGGCATCTCTTTCTTCCTCAGGATCGCGACGAGTCGATGCGGACCGATAATCCGGGTGGGGAGTGCGTCGAGCTCCATCGCCGCTGCTGGATCGGTCGAGGTGGGTCGAATCCTCCGGGAACGATCCGGATTGCGGCTGCGGCGCTCGGGTACGATTCTGATCTCGATTTCGTCTTTCCGTCGGGAGCGGGAGTCTTCAAGGCCGGCGGCGACCTCGCGTTTCACCATGGAGGCCCGTCGCTCCAGGAGGTCGTGGTCCCGGTACTCACGATTCGGACGGAGGGGTACGAGAAGGTGATGCGGGTGGCGACCCCCGTGTCGCTCATGGGAGCACCCGACGCGATCACCAACCGGATCTTCAGCGTCACGATCGTCTTCGGAAGGGATCAACTGGCCTTCGGTAGTGAAGGGATGGCGGTCCGACCGTGGCTCGTCGCGGACGGAAAGCAGGTAGGATCGCTGGGGATGGCGGTGGACGCAGAGTTCGACCGGAAGACGGGCGTCGTCACTCTGAAGCACAACAAGCCGGTCACCATTGCCCTGATTCTCAATGATGAGAGCGTGCCGTCGCTTCGGATCGTGATTCAGGATCCGGCGACGGACGCCGAAGTCTATCGATCGCCGGCAGAGATCCCTGTCCGGCTCGGAGTGTGACGATGAGCACTGCGGCGGCACCGGCGCGGGATGCGCTCGATGAGAAAGTGAACCGGCTCTTCGCGGGGAAGGTCGTCCGGAAGGACCTCGTGCGGAAAGTGAAGGTCGGCGCGAACGTTCCGGTCTTCGTCCTCGAATACCTTCTCGGCAAGTACGCCGCTTCGTCAGATCCGCTCTCGATTCAGATGGGGATGCAGGTCGTCAACGACACCCTGGCGAACAACTACATCCGGGCCGACGAAGCGATGAAGGCGCAGAGCCGGGTGAAGGAGGCGGGACGACACACGTTCATCGACAAGGTGAAGGTCCGGCTGGTGGACTCGGAGTACTGGGCGGAGATCACGAATTTTGGCGACAAGTTCGTCCACATTCCGACCCACTACGTTCGCGAGTACGAGCGTCTGCTGATGGGCGGCATCTGGGCTCAGGTCGAACTGAAGTTCGAGTACGACGAAGAGTCGCGAGGGAAGCATCCCTTCTGGATCGAGAAGCTGACGCCAATTCAGATCGCCAGCTTCAACCTGGAGGAGTACTGCCGAATCCGTAGGGAGTTCAGTTCCGACGAATGGCTCGACTTCATCATGCGCAGCATGGGCTACGAGCCATCCGAGATGTCGCGCCGGCTCAAGCTGCTGTTTCTCGTTCGCATGATCCCGCTCGCGGAGCGCAACTTTAACCTGGTGGAGCTTGGGCCCCGAGGAACAGGAAAGAGCTACGTCGTCCAGGAGATCTCGCCGTACGCGTCGCTCCTCACCGGCCCTACGACGGTGGCGAACCTCTTCGGCTACATGAGCGGCAAGCAGAAGGGGATGGTGCAGATCTGGGACGTCGTTGGGTTCGACGAAGTCGCCGATCTCGAGAAGATGCCGAAGGAAGTGATCACGACCCTCAAGACCTACGGTGAGTCGGGTCAGTTTCAACGCGGGCACGAGTCGGCGTCAGGCGAGGCGAGCATCGCCATGTTCGGCAACACCAACCAGCCGGTCGACGTGATGGTGCAGAGTAGCCACCTCTTCGAACCGATGCCGAGCTCGATACGCGACGACATGGCATTCCTCGACCGCATCCACTTCTATCTCCCTGGTTGGGAGATCCCCAAGATGCGGAACGACCTATTGACGGACCACTACGGGTTCGTTGTCGATTACCTCGCCGAGGCGCTGCGGGATTTGAGGAAGCACAACTTCACCGAGACGCCGGACCGGCATTTCAGCCTCGGATCGCACTTGGTGACGCGCGATCGGAAAGCGGTGCGCAAGACCTTCTCCGGGCTGATGAAGATCCTCTACCCGCATGGGGAGGCGTCAGAGGATGAGATGGCGGAGATCCTCGAGCTGGCGATCGAAGGGCGCCGCCGCGTCAAAGAGCAGCTCAAGAAGATGGGGTCGTTCGAGTACTACCACACCTCCTTCAGCTACGCGCTGACCGAGACGGGAGAGGAGCGCTTCGTCGGCGTACCAGAGCAGGGGGGCCGCAATCTCATCTCCGCTGATCCGCTGCCGCCGGGGACCGTCTACACATCTGCCGTCACCAGCGACGGCACGGTCGGCTTGTACCGTATCGAAGTCAGCATCTCAGGCGGTACCGGAAAGCTGAAACTCGCCGGCGGCGTATCCGGCTCCATGAAAGAGTCCATCCAACGCGCCTTCGGCTACATGCAGACCAAGAAGTCCGAGCTCTCCATGGCGCGCGAGTTCGACACCTCCGATTTCCACGTCGAAGTCATCGATCTCCTCAACAACCGCGTGGAGCCCGAGCTCGGCGTCGCCTTCTTCGTAGCCTGCGTCTCCGCAGTCAAGAAAGCGCCCGTCGCCCCCTCGATGCTCATCCTCGGCGACATGAGCATCCAGGGAAACCTCAAAGGCATCAAATCCCTCAGCGAGCCCCTCCAGCTCGGCATGGACAACGGCGCCAAGCGCGCCATGATCCCCATCGAGAACAAGCGCAGTTTCCTCGAAGTCGCGGCCGACATCGTCGAGCAGGTCGATCCGATCTTTTTCGGCGACCCGAAGCAGGCGGCCATGAAGGCGCTGGGGCTGACGTAGATCTGATCGTCGCTCTTGATTTGCTACGGTTGCGGACTGGCAGTGGCACCTAGAGTGGCTGAGGAGCGAGTTTTATACCGCCCGACGCCGTGTCTCTTGGGCGACTCGCGACGATTAACAGATCTCCGGCTGAGCGCAGGTTCAATCGCCGGCTTCGTTCCTTCGCCGTACAGCGACGGAGCTAGGCGGCGAGCATTGCGCGGAAGTTACTATAGACGGTGTCGCGCAGCTCATCGATTGACACGCTCCGCACCTCACTAAGCCCCCGAAGCGTGAAGAGCAGATCAGCAGGCCTCATGCCGACACCTGTCGCCGATGCGATGAATGGCCCGTCCGTCTCGGTCAGTATCCGATCGGTCGGAATCGCCGCCACGATACGCTTGCCGGACGCCGACCTGGCCATCGCCGCATTTGCAGAGAAGTAGTAACCGTTGGCGACGGCTCGCTCGAGCGTCGCGAGCGATCCCGTGTACCAGTGCAGAATAACTCGCGCGGGAAATTGGTCTCCGATTGCCGTAACGACATCATCTGCCGCTCGACGGCTGTGCACCGTAAGAATCTTCCTGTCTTTAGCTGACGCGCAGGCTCCGATGATCTGGCCGAAGACGCGCCGCTGTATTGCGTGATCTGCGGCTCGTCCTCGCGCGTAGTCGAGACCAATCTCACCTATGTAGGTTGTCTCTGGTAGGAGCTCACGGAACAGGTCCAGCTCGCTTTGGCGCGCGGCGGCGAGTTCGGGGTGAAGACCCAGCGCCGCGCGCAAAAACCGACGCTCTCCGACAAGCTGGCGCATCCGCGGGTAAACCGACGGTGCGTTGGTCACGGCGACGGTGTACACACCCGCCAATTCTGAATCTTCAATCACCGACGCGTAGTCGGGGTACAGATCGACATGGCAATGCGTATCGACTAGTGGCGTCATTTCGCCTCAGGGTACGCCTTTAGGAGTGCATCGACTTCTGTCACGCCGCGACGGAATACCTCGAGATAGGCAAGCCGCTCTCCGTCGGAGCCGGGTAGCGGTCCGGCGGCCAGCAAGTCGCCAATGCGCGGTGGTCTGCGCCGATAACGTTCGAGTGCGATCCTGAGCGCTCGGAGATCGGCCTCGCTCTTGCCGCCGATCGGCGCGCCGAGGTCGGTCTGGTGATATGGCGTGGGATCCGCGCCTGCGGCGCGAAGCGCGGCGCGGCGGATCAAGCAGGGGATGCACCGGCCACAGTGGAGGTGTGGGTTCTTCGCGTGGAAGCGGTTGGAGTCTGGGTGGGAGCACGACATAGTTGACGCTACACCGTGTGCTAGTGCACCAACGTTGCGACAGCCGCGCACCATCTCCCCCTTCGTCTGGAATCGGTACGGGAGGACGAGGTCGACCCCGAGTGCCAGGCCTCTAACAATTTCGCCCAACAATGCGACGTAGTATGGATGCGTTGTTCGCGTGCTGAAGGAACCAAGCCGTGCACTTGTCAGCGGTACGTTGAGAGAGATCATGCCATTCTCGGGCACAACAAGCCGCTCACCATTCACTGCAGTTGCGACAGCTATCCCTAAACCAGCGAAAAGTAGGGAACGTCCGCGCGTGGTGGTTTCACTGACGCCGTCAGCGATCTTCGGAGGCGCAATCCAGAACTGCAGAAAAGGTGCGCGAATCTCATCGTAGGTCGTCCGGAGGGCTTCGAGCGCTTGGTCCTGCGACCAACTCGTCGCGCCACCTCCACCTCCTTCGTGGCCAACGAGAAGAAGCGAGCCGTAATCCTCCAACGCGTCGATCGCCCCGATGTAAGAGTCAAGACCGCCCGAAAAGAGGGACACAGTCTTCGCTGTCAGCTGATGAACATGTTTCGGTTTCTTGCCGACAGCCGCAACATGGGTGCCTGGCGTCGCGCGGAACTCCACGTCCCATCTGTCCCCCGTCAGAAATCTGAGAAGCGTGGTCACCGTCGCCCCGAGGCCATTCCAAAGCGTCGGATCGGAAACGAACACGTGAAGTACAAAGTCACGGGTCCATCCGTCAAACGCAGCGTTGCGACCTACCCGCATGTCCGCAACGTACGCAGCGATCGCGAGGCGAAGGAGATCTCTCGCTAGCGGGGGCGGATGGAGGCCATGGGCGGCGAAGACGTCAGGCGTGGAGTCCTCGATGCGGTTCGGGTCACCAGGGATGTCGAAGGGGACAATTACAGTATCGGCGTCCTCGAACGATCGCTGAAACTCGTCCTCTGGTCCCGCAAGCGCGACGATGTGGTACGGGTGTCTCATAGCGTCTCAATGAATCCGTATGCTGCAGCGAACACCCCGTCCACGCGGGCCTGAGCATCCGCGGAGTCCCAATCCATCGCAACCAGATCGACACCCCCAAAATCGATACGAACGGTTTCGCGGATGAAATCACGGACTTCGCGGTACAGGTCATTCGCAGCAGACGCACTGATCGCCCCACGGTCGATGCAGTCGCCGAGCTCTTGGAGGAACCGCTCAGCCACATAGTGGGTGACGAATCGGCGAACGATGTCCTCCGCCATCCCGCGGTCAATCCGATCGAGCGCAGCGAACCCGGAGCCGGCCACATCTAGCCGCTCAAAGACCTCTTCCCAAGTCAGGATTGCTGCCTGTCGCGCCACCGCATCGTCGAGGAGCGCGCCGTCGGGCGCGAGCCGGTCGACGAGCTCGTTCAGGAGGGCGTCGGCATCGCGGCCGACAAACGTGATCAAACCGATCGCCGCGGCCGCTGCGGCGAATCCGCCGCCAACGCCAGCGCCGAGGAACCCTCCGAGACGCCGAGCCGTCGCGCGTCCCGCCGAAGCTCGCCGCGATGCAGCCCGGCTGCCGCCGGACGCTTGAACATACGCGCGCAGCGCGCGAGCCGGTCCGCCTGTGGATGTGCCCTTTGCCCAGCGGCTGGTGAGCGACTTCGGCTGACTCCACGGCAGGCCAGGAGCGGGCGGCGAAGGTGGAGCTGGCTGATCGCTAGCACCATCCGGCGGCAGATCCGGCACAGCATTCGGTGCCGTGGAATCGTCTGTTGGCTCTGCCCAGGGAGGGAGCAGGTTACTCACCCCCTTTGGACCGCCATAAGAGCTTGACGTACCCATACCTACGCCTTCTGCGTGAGCCGCTCGAACGCCTGCTTCGCTGCGACGGTGAGCTTTACCGTCCCGGATTTCATCCACCGCTCAAGCAGCGCCTTGCCACTCGTCTCCATCCTATCGCCTCGGATGAGACCGACGAATGTTATCGGAGTCGCCGCGGCGATTCGTGGTTCAGGGAGCTCCCCGAGGACCGCCACGAGTTGGGGGAGGAGATCTTTCCGGTGTTCGACGAGCTTCAAGAGAACCGCCTGGAGCACGCGCGCCTCCTCGCCTTCCGCGCCACGCACGCGCTGCGTCAAGGCGTCGAAGACCGACGTAATATCCGCCGCATTGACCGTGGAGGCGAGCTTCAGTCCCTGCTCTTGAGTCGGCTCGCCCTCATCCAAGAGCCATGTGAGCGTTTGGCGTGCGACCGGGCTCAGTTGCGCACGCGCGGCATCGAAGCGGCCGACATCATCATGCGCGATGTAGAAGTACGACCGCAGATCGGTCTCGGAAAGCGCCGGCTCCGACGCGAGCCACGCACGCATCCACGTATCGGCAAGCCACGGCTGGACCTCAGAAACCGCGTGAGCGTCTTTCGTGGCGGTCGGCTGCGGTTTGCCTTTGGTCTCCACGTCACCAGCGTCGGCGCGGCCGCGCGCCGCGGCCTCCGCGGCCGCGAGTTCCGTCGGCTTCCCTTCCTGCTCGGCCTGCAACCGTGCGAGCTGGCGGAAAAAGATCGGCTTGATGTACTCAAGGAGCATAAGCTTCGCGAGTACCTTCCGCTGGACCGTGAGGCCCCGATCCGCCGCCATGTCCATGCGGAGGACGAGCGCGTTCAAGAAGCGCTTTGTCCTCCGTGGGCTACCGCTGAGACCTGGCGCAAGCACCGATGCCGTCTGCGACGTGAGGTCCAGTCCCTCTTCGAGCGCCGCCAGGGGCGGCTGCACATGTTCCCGACACTTCGCGGCCGAGAAGGCAACGGCTGTGGTGTCGGTCGAGCGAAATGCTGCGACATCAGCGCAGATCTTCTGGAACCGATCTTCGTCCACATGCTTCTGAGCGAAGAGAAGGTTCATGTACGACTCCACATCGCTCCCTCCGAGCGGAGGAACGCGGACGGGGATTTGAACGAGCTTCTCGAGGTAGTCGCGACCTACCTCCGTCTCAGTGCCCGGCAGCTCGGGGAAGTTCTTACGGACTGCATACTGGATCAATCGCTCGTCCGCCCCAACGACGAACGCCGTTCTGGGAACGAACAGGAACAGTTTGATCGCTTCGAGCGTCTCGATGATCGTGTCGGGAAGGCACCGGTCGAGGTCATCGATGAGCACGACAAGCTTCTCAATCTCTGCCTCGTCGAGCAGCTTCGTGAACTCCGCGCGGAACTCGCGGATGTCGCGGCGGATCTCGCGCGGTGTGGCCTCCTTCACGATGCTGCGAATATCGCCGGGGTCAAATTCTTTCGCCAAGTCCATCGCCACTTCGGCGCCATCTTTTGCCGCGCTCGCGAAGGCAAGTTGTGGCATGCCGAGAAGCAGCGGCGCGCCGTAGCGGATGGCCATGCCGGCGACGTGGAGGACGTCCACACGCCGAAGGAGGCCAGCCAGCCTACCCTTCACCTTCTCGTAGACGGTCTCGTTCTTTTTGAGTTCGACCTGCAGCGCATCGAGAATCGTCCCCATGAGGGCCGTCTTCGCATCCTCGAAATCCTTAAAGAGCCACCCGTTGAATGCTAGAACGATGGTTGCCTTGTCCCGCTCCAGCTCCTTTTGCGCGAGCTGCATGACGGTTGACTTTCCGCTCCCCCAATCACCGTACACGCCGATCGTTACGGGGCGCAGCCCAGGGTCACGAACGAGGCGCGCGACTGCCAGCACGAGGTAATTGAACCTCAGGAGATCGATCGGGGATTCGTTATCAGACCACATGGCAAAGTCTCATGAAGCTACGCGGCTACGTTGCGATCGGAGAAAAAGAATGATCCGAGGACGGTCTAGTAAGTGTCACAGAATGCAGCCACATGAGGAAGCATAACAATAATCTCGTCCACGCAATCCTTTCGCGACGCGGCGCTGGTAGTGGCGTGGTACCTCTCCAATACGGGAGCGACGGCGCGGGTGGTGGCAGAAGGGCGGGCTGCCCGGGGTACTGGTGGGGATCGATGAGGAGTTGCGGGGGGATGGCGGAGGCGGAGGTGCGGGAAAGGGTGTTGGGGTTGTTGAGGGGAGCGTGAAGCTGGAAAGTCGTTGGAACCAAGGCCGGAACCAAGCTTCCACGGCAACTGTCTTAGAATATGAGTGTGAAGGAGCCGCAGACGACTTACGATCCCCGAACAGAGCCCGCTTATCCGGTGGCCGAGGCTGGAAGATACCTGCGTCTACCCGCAGCGACCCTTCGCTCCTGGTTCGCGGGTCGCTCCTATCCGACGTCTGCCGGAACGAGCCGCTTCGAGCCGCTCCTCAGGCCCTCGAACGCCGCACCGCTGACTCTCTCTTTCGAAAATCTCATCGAAGCCCACGTTCTCCGCTCCCTCCGGACCGACCATGGAGTCGCTCTCACGGAGGTGCGGCAGGCGCTCTCCTATGCCGAGAGGGAGCTCCGCATCTCACGCCTTCTAACTCGGCCGGAGCTGAGGGCTTCCGGCGGCGAGCTCTTTCTCGAGCATTACGGCGAGCTCGTCAATTTGTCGGCCTCCGGTCAACTCGCGATGAAGAGAATGTTCGAGCGGCACCTGGCGCGCATCGAATGGAGCAGCCTGCAGACCGCTTCCCGGCTCTACCCGTTCCTGACGGGAGAGGCGGCGGACGAAAGACCGATCGTCATCGATCCGGCGGTCTCATTCGGGCGTCCAGTTGTCAGCGGAGCATTCGTATCCACCCGCGCGATCCTCGAAAGAATCGACGCGGGTGAGACGGTGGAGGAGGTCGCGGGCGACTATCAGGTGACGGTTGCGACGATTGAGGACGCGGTGATCTTCGAGCGCGCGGCTTGAGCATCGTTTTCTTCACCGATCGCGATCTCGGAAATGTCTTCCCGGACATTCTGGAAAAGGCCGGATTGGCCGTTGAGAGACATCGAGATCACTTTCTTCACGACGCCCCGGACGTTCAATGGCTCGAGGAAGTCGCCAGGCGGGGATGGATAGCCCTCACTCACAACAAACGCATTCGATACACACCCAATGAGAAGGAAGCAGTCATGCAATTCGGAGTACGCCTCCTGGTCATCGTGGGAGATGCGCCCCATCCAGAGCTGGCAAAATCCTTCGTAGCGACTGCGCAAGCCATCGAGCAGTTTCTCAGCGGCCGGCCGGGCCCTTTCATCGCGAAAGTCAAAAGGCCGACTCCATCAGAATTGGAAAAGGACGCGCTCGCACCGGGAAGGGTGGAGCTGTGGTACGACTGACCTCGCTCGGGCAACTCTCTCGCTCGCAGCGCGGTGACGCGAAGCTGAAAGCTTCGCTTCCTGTGAGCGAAGCTGGAAAGCTTCGCCTACCGCGATCTCAGAAAGCAATTTCCTGAAGCGACGGAAGTCCGATCGGCAGCACCTCGAGGATCTGCTCGACGTCTTCCAGTACGTGCGCACCGTACCGTCGCATCTCCGCGGGCCAGGTCAGGCTCTGGTTGTCGACAACCGACTTGAGGATGAAGAGCGGCCGGTTCAGTCGAAGCGCTTCCCACCCCTGCGAGAGCGTACCGCTCGATTCTCCCGCCTCCACGATCACCGAGGCATGACAGAGGAGAGCCATGGTCCGGTTGCGCCGCGGGAAGTTCGAACGGAGGGTGGGGTGGCCAGAAGGAAATTGAGAGATGACCAGATGACGCTCCATCAGGTTTGCCTGAAGCCGCGCGTTGGAAGGGGGGTGAACTTCGTCGAGCGGCGTGCCGACAACCGCGAGCGTCCGACCACCCCGACGGATGGTCTCTTCGTGGGCCGCGGTATCGACTCCGGCCGCCAGTCCGCTGACGATCACGACATCCCGCTCCACGAGCGATGAGACAAGCCGCGCCACCCGCTTCAATCCCGGCAATGACGGCTTTCGGGAACCGACAACCGCCACACGCGACCTCTCCTGGAGAAGAGAGACGTCTCCGGCAGCATAGAGTCGGTCGGGAGCGTTCCGCCGCTCATACTCGTTGAGGCCACCCATGACCTCGCCCGGGTCGAGCTCTACGATTTTGGGCGGCGAGACGCGCGAGTTCGGAACCGGCATCGGTGGGATCAGTGTACAACGAGGGGACCCTTCGGGAACTGTCCGGCCGCCGGGGCATCCAACGTCCGGCGAATCGAGACTCGAGCGAGGACTGGAGATCAACCGGGTGGCCGGCGATTCTACTCATTGGAGATCCTGGCCGTGACTCTGAGTGGCAGCCGCTGGGCTGTGTTCACTTTCTGGATCTGTTCATTGGTGATGAACACCGGCGAAAAGTGAAGGGCGCGGGGCAATGCGACGTTCCGCGGTGACGGCGAAACTGAAAGCTTCGCTTCCTGTGAGCGAAGCTGGAAAGCTTCGCCTACGTCGACCGCATTCGCCGAAAGCGGACGGCGCGAGGCCGAGGTATCCTCAACGGATCTCATGACGCCGGAAGAAAGCAGGATCGCCGAGGCGCGCGTCGAGCGGCGGATGAACCGGGTGGTCGTGACTGTGACGGTCGCGGGACTGGCGGCGTTCTTCGGCGTCGGGTTCTGGCACGGGCTGACGTAAGACCCTTGGGCCCTTAGTCGCCGCAGCGTGGAGTCTGACGGGGGAGACGCGCCTCTTCGATTTCTCGACTCAGGCGCTACGGTTTGCGGAGCTCGATCGTTCCCTGCAGGGCGGTGTTGAGGGTGAGGTCGAGAGCGGGATCTCCCGCGGGGCCGAGAGTTCCGATCTGGCCGGCTCCTGCTTTCGGCGCGAGCTTCCACGGGGTGATGACCGGGCGGTCGGAGCTGATGAAGTAGGAGATCGGGATCGAGGTCGGCACGGTGGCCCGCACGTTACCGGTGGAGGAGTGGAGACGGACGACGCGTTTCTGCGGCAGCATCGAGGTCGGGGCGATGATGGCGTCGATCGTGCCGGCGGCGGTGTTCTTCGCGTCGATGACCCGCGAGCCGCCGTCGACGACCGTGATGTCGCCGGCGATAAGCTCGAGCTCGAGGTCGCTCGCTCCCGCGTTCGCCTCGACTGTCCCTCTCGCGAGGATGGACCGGAAATGCACCCCATCCGGGATCGCGACCTCGAATGCGACGTCGGACCAGCTCTTGTTCGATCCTTCGTAAAGGCGCCCTTTCCGGCCGGGAACACATTCGTTCTGCTTCTTCGGGTTCGGCGAGGGATGAACCACGCAGAGGGTGGCACCCTCGTCGTGACGGAGGAGCGTGAAGCGCGGCTCGACGGGACCCTCAGCGCGAACGAACCTCACCACGGTCTCCGTCCCTTCGGATCGGGTGATTTGCACCCGGCCAGTCACTGCCTTGATCTCGAGACGCGCGCCGGCGTCGAGATCGAGACGGAGCTCCTCACCCGGGGCGACGTCGATCGACTCGAGTACGCTCGGTTTCTTCGCCGCCCCAGCTGCCGCGACGAAAAGGAAAAGGGTGGAGAAGAGAACGAAGCTCATCCGGCATCCGCTCATGGAGGCTCTCCTGATCGAGATTCAGTGCGGGGACATTGTACGGCAGGCAAAGGTGAAAGCCACGCTTCCCGGGCCACCCGACGAAGGTGCAGTGGCGTTGACGAGTTTCCTGGCTACCTTCTGGCACCGCCCTCCACTCAGCCGGATCTTGAACGGAAGAAAGTGGGAGATCAGTGCTCGCCTTTCGCGGCATTGCTTTTCAGCGCGTGCTGCTCGGCTTCGTAGCGGCAGTCCTCGCAGTCCATGACCATGAGGAAGAGGCGATCCTGCATTTCTTTGGACATGCCGGGAAAGTTGCGGAGCATTTCGCGGCCGCTGCGGATGCGGCCGGCGAGGCGGTGGAGGGACTTCTCGTCCCAGGTCTCGGGGTACTTCATTCGTTCGTCCTCCTCGAGCCGAGGATCCCTCGGTGGGGGGTGCGGATCAAGGGTGGATACGTGGGGTGGAATCGGGTTCGGGGAGGGTGAGTGGGATGCGTTTTCTCGAGTGAGGCTGCGATCTCGGACGTTGCGGGGGAGTCCAGCCGCCCGCACCGGTGGGATCACGCGGTTGCGCGGAGAGTGAAAGCGGCGGCTAGGGCCCAAGGGTCTTTAGTTAAGGGGTGCCGTCAAGCGTTCATTCAGCGCATACCCATCACAATCCCCGTGGAACGACGCCGGTC
>Ga0209347_1000971_pt1 | contig 55726 bp, 55 predicted proteins | sample AutmiccommuBRH23_FD_187382 | JGI IMG/M metagenome (GOLD analysis project Ga0209347, IMG submission 187382) | Deep subsurface microbial communities from Mt. Terri, Switzerland - Autotrophic microbial communities BRH/23 (SPAdes) (version 2) | ecosystem: Environmental > Aquatic > Deep subsurface >... | reverse complement strand
GCTGCCATTGGCAGCCGCCACACGTCCCGAAATACGGACAGGCAGGCTCAACTCGCGCCGAGGCAGGCGACAACACGCGCATCAGGCGCCCCCGCAGATAATTTTTGTGCCGCTCGACAATCTCTACTTCTACCGTCTCGCCGGGAATACCAGCGGGGACAAAAACGACCTGCCCCTCATGCCGACCTACCGCATCCCCCCCGTAGGCCAGATCGTGCAGTTCTAGCGTAATTACGGTCATCCCAATTCTCCAAAAGCATTCCGACAGGGCCTTCCTGTGCGGCCCTGGTGCCCATTGCCAAGCCCGCCGGAATAGAACTCCTCTGTAACGCTCTCACATCTTCCTGGTAGGATAGCGCAAACAGGACGAATCGTCCACCCGGACCAGAGGTCCACCCGGACCAGAGGTCCACCCGGACCAGAGGTCCACCCGGACCAGAGGTCCGCTCGGACTAGAAGTCCGCTCGGACTAGAAGTCCGCTATCTCTGCGGTTCCTTGCGCTGCCCTACGCGTCGCACCGTCTCGACCAATTCCGTCGGGTCGCCCCCCTTGGAGACGTAATCCACCGCTCCCACCTGGCGCATCTTGGCGCTCATCGTGTCCTGCTCGTACATGGAAAGGCCAATCACCCGCGTGTCGGGCTGATCAGCCAGAATCCGTTGGGTGGCCTCTACGCCGTCCATATCCGGCATGCTCACATCCATCAACACCACATCCGGGTGAGTGGTGTGGGCCAGATCCACCGCCGCCCGCCCGCTATCCGCCTCAGCCACCAGTTCGATGTCCGGCTCTTCCTCCAGCAGTCGGGCCAGCCCTTGCCGCACGATGGTGTGATCGTCTGCCAGTAACACCCGCACCGCCTTTGGCTCGGCCTCCTCCTCCTCCTGCGGTGAGGCGGGCGGCTGCTCTCGTTCGGCCAGGTGTAGGGGCGCTGTGAGCGTTACTCGCGTGCCGCGCCCCGGCATGCTATCAATCTCCATGCGCCCACCCAACGCCTCGATGCGCTCGCGAATACTGAACATCCCCAAGCTCTCGCCCTGTTGTTCGATCTGGGATACATCCATCCCGCTGCCCTGGTCGCTGACCCCCAGTTCCAGGGCGTCCTTCCCCAAGCGGCGTAGGCGCACCTGGGCGCGGAGCACACCGGCGTGCTTGACCACATTGAACAGCAACTCGCGGGCCGCCTGGAAAAAGGCTACCCGCAATTCCTCCGAGGTCTGATTGCCCAGGTCCTCGGCCTCTACGTCGACTTGGAGATTATAGCGATCCTGCATATGCTCCGCTAACCACCGGAGCGCCGGGGACAGCCCCGAGCTGTATAACACAGTCGGGCTTAGTTCCGCCGTCAGCGAGCGAGACTCGTCGATGGACTCTTCCAGCAGGCGATCCACCTGATCGAGCACTTGCACAAACGATTCATCTCGCGCCTGACCCCGCAGCATGTTCAACTGCATTCTGGATGCCGCCAACAACTGTTGGAGATGGTCGTGCAACACTTGGGCCAGCCGTCGCCGCGCACGCTCCTCGACGCGGGTCATTTGCAGGGACATGTCTCGCAGGCGCACCGTCCGTTCCCGCACCCGCTCTTCCAGCGTTTCGTTCAACCTTCTGAGCCGTTCCTCGCTCTCCCGCAATTCTTTTTCTGCCTGCTTGGCATCCGTGATATCGCGCGTCACCGATACTATCACCTCGACCTGCCCTTGCTCGTTGCGCACGCCCTGTTCGTTATCGCTGAACCAGCGCCATTCGCCGCTCTTGGTGCGCCAGAGATACACGATAGGGCGTTCCAGCACCTCGGGATGTTCCCGCGCCCTGGTCATGTACTCCCGAAAAGCCTGCTGATGGTCGGGATGCACTCTCGCGGCTTTGCCCTCCGCTCCCAGTGCGACAAGTTCTTCCCTGGTGAATCCGGTTAGCCTTTCCATGGACGGGCTGATCACCTCGAATGTGTGCGTCTCTAGATTCACCTGTTCGATGCCGTCCAGCGAGTTCTCGATCACGCGCCGCAAGCGCTGGCTGGACTCGCGCAGCGCCTCTTCCGTCTCCTTTCGCCAGGTGATGTCTCGCAATGTCCCCACGAGTGCCTGGGGGCGGCCCTGCTCATCGCGCAAGAGCGAAGAGCTATCTTGGAACCATCTGTAGCGACCATCCTTGTGCTGCCAGCGGTACTCCAAGATTTGGCTCTTATGGCTTGCTTCCATCTCGCGCATGCCCGCCCAGAAGCGCTCGCGGTCTTGCGGGTGAATGCGCTGCCGAACCTGCTCTATCCCCATAGACTGCAACTCTTCCTGAGTAAAGCCAGTGATGGCCTCGCACGCCGAGTTCGCGCAGACCAGCTCGCCAGTAGAAAGGTCCATGATATAAAGCGCATCCCGCAACTGCCCGATGATCTGCCAGAGGGAGACACCTTCGGGTATTAACGGCTCGCTATCCTTGATCTCTCGCACTGTTGACTCCTCACGATTCCTGTTTCTATTTACCCGAGTCTGTGGGCAGAACGGACGATGTTACTCGGGCTATTGATCGCCAGGGTCGGGCACGCGCCGTAGGGTGAGAGAAACCGATAGGAGGCACAAGGAATAACGTGCATGGAGAATGTCCCTGGGTGAGGAGCGCAATTGCCGGGGAGAGGATTGCCCTCACCAGGGAGAGGTTGACATCCTGACGCTGCAAGTATATTCCACGGCCAAATGGCATGTCAAATGCTTGCACCGCCAGTAAGCACGGGGAGCCTTGCGCCTTGCGCATCGTCATTGACGTGGTACAGGGCGGATGGTATAATGGGTTTGGTTCATAGCTACGACCCGATGTAGTGAGCAGCCCAGGTGGGCAAGGGTCGGCTCTTTCCAGCACGCCTCCATCCTCATCATCCATCGGACATTGTACCCCGCCCGCCATCCGCCTGGTCACCGGCTACCGGCGACAAGCCATTGCGGTTGTTATCCGTGCGGCTGTTATCCGTGCGGTTGTTAGCCGGAAGCCTCCCTTGCAGTTTGCCTGGATTCCCAGCCACCACACCGGTACGTCCATCCCTTGCACACGGCCGCCTGAGGGGAAACCCAATCCGATACGAGCCTCTAGGTGCTCCTCGTGAGGAGCTTGCGGCCCAGATGGCCCTCCGGCGGACAGCTCAAGATATGGGCCGGGCAGTGCGCGGAGGCACAGACCACGATGATCAAGCAAATCGTCCAGGATTCCCAGTCGGGCAAGGTGCTCGTCACCTTTCAAATCTCCCAGCACATCTGGGCCGACGTCGTCTACCTGGTAGGCGATTTCAACAACTGGAACCCTACGTCGCTCCCCATGCATCATACGCCTCACAATGGTTGGGAGCTTGCCATCACGCTGGAAAAGGGCAGGGTTTTTCAGTATCGCTACCTGTTGGATGGCAAGCACTGGCTCAATGACTGTAACGCCGACGGCTATGCGCCCAACCCTTTCGGCGGTGAGAACTCGGTCGTCTACACCTGATCCGGCCCTTCCCCCGAAAACCCCGCTGCCTGGTTATCCCCCCAAGGCGTAGCGCACGCCCCTGCCGCCTGCCCCTTCACCACGCTCCCGGCCAAATTCTCCCATGTGAGCACAGGAGTACAAGGAGGAGTTGAAAACCATGCCGTATATGGTGATGTTGGTCATGGCAGGTCCTGGCCAGCTCGACAAGGTGGTGGCTGCCTGGCACGAGATTCCCATTGATCAGGTGGTCCTGTTGGATAGCACCTGCTCTTATTCCAGGACTGCCGCCCAGCCCCACGTTCCCATGCGCTTTGTCTTTGGCCTGACGGCTGGCCGCGAGGTCAGCACACGCACCCTGTTCGCCATTGCCCACGACGAGCAGACTGTCCGGCAGTGCATTGTCCAGGCCGAGTCGGTGCTCGGCCCTTTGCAAGCCTCGCCCAGCGCCGTACTGGCCGCCTGGCCGCTGTCCATTGTACATGGCTACCCCAAGCTCGGCGCGGACCAAGAGGATCGTGCATGACATGATTTGGGTGACGTTCCTGTTCAGCGCCACGCTGATCACCCTCTCGGGCATCAAGCTGGCCCAATATGGCGACGCCATCGCCTATCATACCGGCCTTGGCGGTGTATTCATTGGCGGCTTGCTGATCGCTGGGACTACCTCGCTCCCCGAAATACTCACTATGTTCAGTGCTATCCGCCAGAATGAACTCAACCTCACAGCCGGCACCCTGTTTGGGAGCTGTATGTTCAACATGCTGCTGCTGGGCATCCTGGGGCTGGTGTTCTACCGGGCGCGCATCCTGCGACGGGTGGCTCTGAACCATGCCCTGACCGCCAGTTTGGGCACCTTGCTCCTTGGCATGGCAGCGCTTTTCATTCTAACAGATCTCGGCATTACCGTAGGATGGTTGGGCCTGGATGGCTTGATACTGATCGTGGTCTACATTGGCGGCATCTGGCTGCTACGTCATAACCCCGCCGCCCTCCCCCCCAGCGAGCCGCTCCCCGAGACAAGGATAAACGTCCCCAGCCTGCGCCGATCCTTCATCGGATTTGCCCTCACGGCAGTCGTTCTGGTGATCAGCGTTCCCCTGCTGGTGCGCAGTGCCTCGGCCATTGCCACCCTCACCGGCCTGGGAGACAGCTTCATTGGCATCGTTCTGGTTGCTCTGGTTACTTCCCTGCCCGAATTGTCCTCAGGTATCTCGGCCATCCGTGCGGGTGCGTACGATCTGGCTGTTGGTAGCCTGTTCGGCAGCAACATGTTCAATATGCTCATTCTGGGATTGGCTGATCTGTTTTACACCCAGGGTAGCTTTTTGGCAGCCATTGACCCGGCTTTTTCCATCGCCGGGTTGCTGGCGATGGTACTCACCACGCTGGGATTAATCGGCAACCTGACCAGGGTGGATCATCGCGCAGCCTTTATCGATCTGGACGCGCTGTTGCTGATATTGATCTACCTTGGTGGGCTGTGTCTGCTGTACACGCGGGGCATCGGCCTGGGATAGGTTGTTATGGGCACTGGGTCACAGAGTACACGGAACGGGTCTGGTCTGGTCAGGAGTGTTCCCGACCTGCACAGCCCTATTCGGGCGCGTAAAGCTATTGACAGGAACCCTCAGATAGAGTATGCTTGTACTAATGGATAGGTCTTGAAGCCTCGAATGACTCCGCGAAGGTGACGTTCCCAACCTTGATTCTCCTCTCAAGATCATTGATCACTGGGAAATCAACTCCGTGTACATCATGCGACGGACAGTGGGTAGGGTGCAATCCGCCCCCCGGGGATTGCTGTCAACCATATGTTCTGGGGCCACGACCTCGGTGATTAGCAGATCAGGAGAAGAGAACCCGTGGAAAAAAGACTGTATGTAGGCAACTTGCCGTATAGTGCGACGAAGGGCCAATTGGAGCAATTATTCTCTGAGGCAGGCTCGGTAGTCGACGTGAGCATCGTCGAAGACCGAGATACGGGCCGCTCCAAAGGCTTTGGATTCGTCGAGATGGCCAGCGAAGCAGAGGCGGCGTCAGCTATCGAGAAACTCGATGGTAAAGAGTTCGATGGCCGCAACCTGAAAGTGTCCGAAGCCAAACCCCGTCCTCCCCGGAACGACCGCGGGCGCGGGGGATATGGCGGTGGTGGCGGCGGCGGCGGCAGCCGCGGCGGTCGTTGGTAGTTCTACGTTTATCGCTCTGGCAGGTGGCCGGGGAGTCGGGGGCAGGCATCAACTCTGATGTCCGTTCCCCTGGCCAGCGCCAGCAGATTCCGTTCGCTCGGGCAAACCGCGTTCCACACAGGGTGTGGGCGCGGTTTTCTGTTTGGGGATGCGCCCGTGCCACAATAACAAAACCGCGTCATTCTCGCGAGAAGATGCTCTCGTGGGAATGACGCGGTTTTTCTCATGGCTACTCGCTAGGCTTCACCCGCCTAACGGGATGCCCGGATCGAGGACACCTAGCAACTGCAAAGCGGCCACGATCAACGGGGCAATCAGCAGCGCTGGCAGCAGGTTGGCCACCCGGATCTTTTTCAGGTCCAGCAACAACAACCCGATAGCCAGGATCATCACGCCGCCGGTGGCTGTCATTTCGGCCACCATCGCCTGATTCAGTACATTCTGAGCCAATCCGGCCAGCAGAGTCAGCCCCCCCTGATAGATCAGCACGGTGAGCGCAGAAAAGAGCACGCCCACCCCCAGGGAGGAAGCAAATGCCAACGCGGCAAAACCATCCAGCACCGACTTGATCGCCAGCAGGCGAATGTCCCCCGTCAGACCGTCCGCGATGGAACCGAGAATAGTCATCGGCCCAACGCAGAACACCAGACTGGCAGTGACAAACCCCTCGGTAAAGTGGGTCATCTGCGACCCGCTGAGTCCCCTGGAAACGCGCTCTTTGAGGCGCTCGCTGATCCATTCCAGCCCCAGGTCGATCTTCCACCACTCGCCCAGGATAGCACCCACCAGGATGCTCCCCATGACGATCAGGATATTCTGTGTCTCGGTGGTGAGATGGATGCCCACCACCAGCGTCACCAGGCCCAAACCGTGCAACACGGTTTGCCGCATCCGCTCAGGCAATCGGGGCCCCAACAGCGTGCCCAAACCGCCACCTACCAGAACTGCTGCGATGTTGATCCATGTGCCGATCACGATGTGCTACATCCTTTCCGACTGCCAGAGTGCAGCCGGTATCATAGCACAGAATCGGCCTAATCGTAAAAGATGGGTTTTTCCTTGTCGTCGAAATACCAGGCGCCGTTGGTTTCCAGAAATTCCAGCGTTTCCTGTAGGAAGGCAAAGTGCTTGTCCTCAGCGCGGGCCAACCACTTCCAGATTTTGACGGCTTCGGCGGAATCCGCCTGCTCGGCAGCGTCGGTGTACAACTGATAGCCCCGCTGCTCAAACTCCATTGCCATCTTGAGCGACTGCTCGTCGCTGGCGTCTGCCGGGATCAACTGTCCGGCGGAGGTGGCCTCGGGGAAGATGTCCGTCGGGTTGACGGAAGCGGCCATTGCCTGGGCCTCTTCCCGCGATACCCAGGCATCCTGGCCCGACACGGCGGCATATTCCCCGCGCAAGATGTCCAGGTGGTTCTCCTCTTCGTCCACCAAAGACTGGAACACCCGCTTGCCCGCCTCGGACTGGGTGCGTTCTACCGCCTGCACGTAAAAATCGCGGCCCCAAATTTCGGTGCTCATGCCCCGACGGAGCACTTCTAATGCCTTGTCTTTGTTCATCTGCAATGATCTCCTATCAAAAGATTGCTGTGCGCGGTATCTAAACCCAACCGCCCATCGCCAACATGGACTCGTAGTTGCTCATCAACAGGTTAAAGTGGGTCAATTCGGCATTGGCCAGCCAACGGTACATCATCCGGCCCTCTTCAGGGTCGATGGCGGCTGCTGCCTGGCGATACAGATCGTAGCTCCTGATCTCGTTCTCCAGCGCCACGTGCAGCACATCCAGCTCGTTGGGGTCCTTGCCTATCCTGGCCTCCACCTTGGCGCGTTCCGGGGGGAACAGCCGGGCGCCCAGGTCGATGGCGGGCACGTCCAGGTCGGGGAGCAGCACATAGCTCCCTCCCCCCTCGATGGCGTGCAGTTGCCGCTGGATCATCTCGGCGTGCATACGCTCGTCATCGGCCAGGGAGAGGAACAGGGCCTTGGCCTTTTCGTTCAGGCTTTCCTCGGCTGCCTTCAGGTAGAATTCCCGCCCCTCTTGTTCCAGCTTGAGCGCCTGGCTGAGTGCTTGCAATGCTGCGTTCTTGTCCATCTGAGATACCTCCTATGATCGTGAATGGATAAAGACGAATCCTGTCTTGCTAACGGGCCGGACACGTGCTAAAAGCGGATGGTGGTCTGGCGCTGTTCGCCGTCACGGACATACCCCAGGGGCACTGCCTGGCCAGGGCGCACGCGGGCCAACAGGGTTTCCAGGTTGCCCGCTCCAGAGATGGGCTGTCCGGCCATCGAGACGATCACGTCGCCGGGTTGCAGCCCCGCCTGGGCCGCCATCCCGCCCGGCGATACCTTGCCTACATATGCACCCTCGCGGAGCGTCGTGCGCCCCTTGGCCGCCATCTCGGCGGCATCCGCCACGGCGGCCCCCAGCCGCGGGCGGTTGGCCCGCGCCAGGATTTGGTCCAGGCGGGCGCGGTCGAATCCCACCACCGGCTGCCCGTCGATCACCGTAACCGGCACGCCCTGCTGGCCGGTCACGCGCACCATTTCCTCGGCGGCGGCCCGGTCGCGGGAAACGTCCACCTCTTTGAAAGGAACAGACTGTCGTGAAAGATACTCTTTCACCTGATAGCAATAGGGTCAAGTGGGAGTGGTATAGACGGTTACGTTCATGCGCTCCTCCTCATGCGACCACCTGCCAATGTCAATCTCCCCGCGGAGCTTCCATATCCACGTTTTCGGTCATCAGCTCATAGATCAAGTCCCAGTAGTCTTCCTTGGGACGGATGCGCAGCGGTTGCGAGACCAGCGGCCCCTTTTGCAGCGTGGCGATGCGCTCCTCGTAGGCGGGCACTTCCTCGGTACGGTAAAAGATGCCGAGGGGGATACGCCCATCCCCGGGATACTCCCTGGCCTTGTTCATCGCGGCGCCCCAATCGCTGCTGTCGTGCCCCTCGTCCTGTAGCACGTACATGCGATTGCGGTATTCCTCTTGCCCCATCTCACGGAAAAAGGTGACGCAGACCTGCATCACCTCGACCAGGGCATAGCCCCGATGGTTGAGGGCCTCGACGAACGTGCTAATCATGTGCGGCAGATTCAGGGTGTACGTGCGTGCCACAAAAGTTGCGCCCTGCGAGATAGCCAGCGCCAGCGCATTGAGCGGCTGCTCTCGCACGCCCCTGGGAGAGGTGGGGGTTTCCGTGCCGCGTTCGGTGGTAGGGGAAAACTGCCCCCTGGTGAGCGCGTATACCTCGTTGTTGTGCACAATGTCTACAAAGCCAATATTGCGGCGGATGGCGTGGATAAAATGGTTGCCCCCCTCGCCATATCCGTCACCGTCCCCATGCCCGACGATCACTTTTTTCGCGTGGTTCGCCAGCTTGATGCCGGTGGCTGCCGGGAGCGGGCGTCCATGCAGCCCGTGAAACCCGCAGATGCGCATATAGTCGTTGGTCTTGCCCGACTGGCCGATGCCAGTGACCATGATCACGTCCTCGGGAACCAACCCGACCTGGACGAGTGCCCGCTGCAACGCAGAGCGCAACCCAAAATTCCCGCACCCCGGACACCAGGTAGGGCGCACCTCGTTCTCATAGGCGTTCTTATCTACCATTTTCGCTTCCCTCCAGCCGGTCCAGGATATATTCCGGCGTGAAACCCCGCCCATCGTATTTCAGGATTTTCTGATCGACCTGTATGCCAGTCTCGGCCTGTAACAGGTAGGCGAACTGGGCCTGCGCGTTGCCCTCCACATCCACGATACGCTTGGCCTTGGACAGCGCCTTGCGCGCCTCCTCGCGGGGGAAGGGCCACAGGTCCACGAAATGGACCAGGTTGGCGGAAGTGCCCTGGGCGTTCAGGTTTTGCATGGCCTCATAGACCGGGCCATAACTCGACCCCCAGGCCACAAAGGTGACGTCGGCTTCCTCTGGGCCGAACCGATACGGCGGGCGGATGTCCGCGCGGGCCGCATCCAGCTTGCGCAGGCGCTTGCTGATCTGCTCTACGGTAGTATCTGCCTTCTCGGTGATATGACCGTTTTCTGCGTGCTCGTTGCCCGTGGAGAGATAGATCGCCTTGGGGCTGGAGCCGGGGATAGCGCGCGGCGAAATTCCGTCCGGCGTAATTGCAAAGCGGTGGTACTCGTCCATCTGCTCCAGCTCTTCCGCAGATAGCAGCTTGCCTCTGTCGATGGTCGCGCCTTCGATATCGAAATCCTTCAAGTCTGTCGCCCAGGCCAGGCTGGCCAGGTACTGATCCGTCAGGACGATCACCAAACACTGATACTTTTCCGCGATGTTGAACGCGCGGATGGCACAGTCAAAACTCTCGGCGGGGGTGTGGGGAGCCAGGATCACGCGGGGAAACTCGCCATGCGAAGCGTGCCAGGCCAGGAACAGGTCCCCCTGGGCTGTGCGCGTCGCCAGCCCCGTGGCGGGGCCGGGCCGCTGGGCCAGGTACACGACCACCGGCGTTTCGGTAATCGCTGCCAGGCTCAACCCCTCGGTCATCAGGTCGAACCCACCGCCGGAGGTTGTAACCAGGGACCGCACCCCGGCATGGGCTGCGCCGATTACCATGTTAACGGCCGCGATCTCGTCCTCCGCGTGCAAGAACACCATCCCCCAGTCATCAGCGTGCTCGGCGGAGTATTCCAGCACAGAGGTAGAAGGAGTCATGGGATAACCGGCGACGAACTTGCAGCCCGCCACAATCGTGCCGATGGAAAAGGCCTGGTTGCCGCTGAGGGCCACGCGGGGCTGGGGCTTGAGATGGGGCAGCCTGAAGCGAGACACGTCCATATGTTGCTCAGCCCACGCATACGCATCGCGCGCAACCGCCTCGTTTTGGTGGACGATCTTTTCCCCTTTGACACGAAAGTTCTTGTGGATGACGGCGAGGATGGGCGCCAGGTCCACGCCCGCCAGCGCTCCGGCCACGGCCAAAAAGCCGGTGTTCTTCATGATTTTGCTGCCGTGCTGCTCGGCGATCTTGCCCAACGGCGCGCGAATGACCCGCACGTCGCGGCCCTTGGTGACCTCCTCGTTATACTTGGTTTCCTCATCGAGCAGGACGATGCCGCCGGGCACTACATCCGCGATGTGCCATTCGACCGTCTCGCCGTTGAGGCAGAGCAACAGGTCTACCGTATCCTTGATCCCATACACCGGCTCGCCGCTGGCGCGGATGGTATAAAAGTTCTGACCCCCGCGAATCCGCGAAAAGTAATTCGGTATGCCGATGGCATACAGCCCGGCAAAAGTGAGCGCCTGGACAAATCCCATGCCGCTGGATTCCACGCCCTGGCCCGCCTCGCCTCCGATGCGAAAGGTTACCTCTTGATCGGGCACGTAATGCCTCCTTTTCGTCTCAAGACTCGGAGCGCGGGGGTTCAACCCCGCGCCGAGCATACAAACCAAAGGCGCGCGCCGCCCTGGCAGCACGCATCTGTGGTGCGACCCGCACCTGTGTGCGACACGCACCTGCGGTGCGACATTTACTGCAAGATGCAGACTGCGCCCGAACGCTTGACCCGCAGGGCGACGGTCTCGAACACGCGGAACAGGTGATCCAGACCGTCATTGCCCTCATACGCCGTGACAATGTCCTGGCCCACCACAAGGTCCAGGTTCCAAGGCGCGTTGGCGATCAACATGACTTTCTCATCGGTCATCTCAGGCCACTGGTAAATGCCCCCGTCGGCGATGGACTGCACCATGACGATTTCGCGCTGCCCCTGCTGCATCAGACCGGCCAGTTGTGCGTATTTGCCAGGGCTCATCACCAGGGCAAAGGGTGGGTCAAAATGGTCGGCGCGCAGCTTGCCGATGGCAGCCGAGACGGCCCAGAAAGGCCCGCCGGGAACGGTCCAATCGCCGAGATCACTGGTGCACTGCGGGTTTTTCAGCAGACTGCCCAGCACCAGCTCGTCCTCATCCTTGGAGAGTTCCACCGCGGCGACGGCCGCCGCGCCCAGGTCCAGAGCAAAGGGGGTCTGATCGGCCACGGCCAGGTGCTTGCCCCGCAGCTTGAAAGCCTGGCTCAACTCGACCAGTGGGATATACTCGGGCTGCTCGGCAACATAAGGTTGCTCGTAGGTGAACCCGAATTTGGGAGCTATTTCCACGCCCCAACCCAAGGGGCCTACCATTTCGATAAACCGGCGCGCTACCAGGGTTTTCTTGGCGACGGTTACCACCATGTCGTCGATCTTGGTCCATACTTCCGCGCCCAGGGGAGCGGCGTCACGCATTAAATAGTCGGTCATGGTTGTCCTCCTGTTTACCGATCCTGTTTCTTTAAACTACCCACAGACGGGATAGTAGACGGTCGTTTTTCTGCCGGCTTGGCCTGCTCCGGGGTTTCAGCCGCCCCGGATTCCTGCTGGACTTCTTCCAACAGGTCTTTGAACACGGCGTCGTGATAGATTTCGTGATCGCGAATGCGAGAAAGCAGCAAACGCACGTCCGGGTCCTCGATCTCGGGGATATGGTCCGTATAGGCGCCGGTGACGCTCTGCTCCACGGCGATATTCGCCTGCAAGGCCTTCACCATGTCCCTCGTCAGCACCAGATCCGTATGATTCATGTCGGGCCTGCCGCCCTTGTCCGACAGTTCCTCTGAAAGCCAGCCCATGTGCTGCATCTCGTTGATCGCGGTTTCCCGCAGTTCATCCGACAGTTCCATATCCTCGGCAACGAAATAGTGGAATAGATACTGGAGGATCACGGTGTACTCGTGCCGGACTCCCTGGTTCAGGATTGCGGCCAGGCGGGCCGGGGCCGTAGGCTCCGGCGGCACCGGCTTGTCCTGCTCGCCCTCTGGTACGGCCGTCATGCCTTCGCCCTTGGCGGCTTCTTCCGCCAGCCCCCGAAATTCATCCTGATGGCGCAGTTCGTCCTGCAGGATGCGCCCCAGGAGGCGCTGTATCTTGAGGTCGTCAATGATCGCAATGTGCTCCCGATAGAGGTCAATAGCGATCTGCTCCAGCCCGATATCTTTGTGTAGCTGCTCTGCCGGGGGGGCAGGGCTGAAATCTACCGGCAGGCGTTCCATTGACGGGTCGCCGCCCAATTCCACGATCTCCTCGGCCAGCCACTCGAGGTGACGCATCTCATCGCGGGAGATGGCCTCGATTTCACAGGGGATTTCCCCTTCGCCCATTGCGTAGGCATGCGCCAAGTACTGGATGATGGCCTGATGCTCTCCCATCATGTCGTGCTTGAGCAAGCCGATGATTTCCTGCTTGTCCATACTCACTTCTCCTTGCCAACCCTTGCGGGTCTAGTCTCAGACACGCCAGCGTGATGCCACTATGTCTTGAGCAAACTCCTCAGATCGAACTCGGGATTCAGCAGAGCATCTGCGTGCTCCGACACATCGGTCTGACGGGCCATCAACTGGCTGATCACGCCCAGATCCTTGCGGTCGTTCATCAGGATGGCGCCCACGATATGCCCATCGCGCAGTACCAGCTTTTTGTACACGCCCGCCTCCGGGTTTGTGTAACACACCTCTCGAAATCCCTCGCCGGTGGGCTGAATCTCGCCCATCGAGGTGACGTCGATGCCGGTTACTTTGAGCGTCGTGCTGGGCACGATGTCCTGATAGGTGGCCTCCTTGCCCAAGATTCGGGCCGCTGCCACGCGGGCCTGGGCCAAAGCGGCCGGAACGATGCCCCAAACGCGCCCGACGCATTCGGCCACATCTCCCACGGCATAGATATCCGGCGTACTGGTGCACAGGTGATTGTCTACGACGATCCCCCGCTTGCAGACGATCCCCGCCTCTTGGGCCAGTTCCACATTTGGCTGGATGCCCGCCGAGATGACTACCATCTCCGCGGGGAGCACCTTGCCGCTTGCCAGGCGAACGCCTGTTACCTGGCCGTTGCCCTGAATCGCATCGGCGGTATCGCCGGTGATAAAGTGGATACCAGTCTTCTCGATCATCGCCTGCAAAAGGTCGCCGCCTGCCACGTCGAGCTGGCGGGGCAACAGATGAGGCAGGATCTCGACCAACGTCACATCCACCTGATGGGCACGCAAGGCCCTGGCTGTCTCCAGCCCCAACAGCCCCCCGCCCAGAATGACGGCCTGCTTCACCGCTTCCGCTTTGTCTCGCAAGGTCAGAGCGTTCGCCATCGTGCGCAGGGTGTACACGCCCTCCTGATCGCTGCCGGGGATCGGCGGCACGCGCGCGCTGGCGCCCGCCGCAATCAGGAGGCGATCATAGGATACCGTCTCCCCATCGCCAATCACGACCTGACGAGTCTCCGGCCTGATGGCGGTCACTGGATGCCCCAAAAAGTTGGTAATCCCCCGCTGGGTATACCATTCCTCAGGATAGACCACGAGCTCTTCAGGCGAAACCTGGCCTGCCACCAGCTCGATCAATCTGGGCCGCGAGTAATACAGATAATCCTCATCGGTATAGATCAGGATCTCTGTGGACGGGTCTTGTTCGGCAACAAAGCGAGCTGTCGTAATGGCAGCTACGCCGTTTCCGATGATGACCAGTCTCATCTGGCCTCCTCGTATTCGATTCTTGTATAGCGTTCTATGCTAGTATGCGTTGCGCGGTAGAACCAGGATGCGTGCAGTGTGGTGTGCGCTAGACAAGCGACACAAAGGTGAGGTGAGTCCGCGCGATCCTAGAATCGCGCCGGACTCCAAGTGTGAAGGGATGAGCTATATTGAACCCCACAGCGTCCGCTTTGCCTGCGGACACGGGTAACATCGATCAGGAGTCAGGCCATTTCCTCAAACATATCTTTGCCAGCGCCGCATTCGGGACAAACCCAATCTTCGGGGAGGTCCTCAAATGCAGTTCCCGGCTCTATGTCATTGCCCGGGTCCCCAACCTCGGGATCATAGACATAGCCGCAGACAAGACATTCCCACTTGCTCATGCTTCTGTCTCCTTCGGGAGTTGATTCAGATAATCCAAAACGCCTACAGCGCCAGGCGACATACACCAGCCCGATACTACCGCGTGCCGTATTCTATCGCCATCTCTCAGCAAGAGTCGAGATTAGTTCTCCCGGTAGACCAATTCGTCGTACAGGTTCTCGACCCGCCGCTTGTGGGTCAGTTCCTCGTTCGCCAGATAGGTGAACAACTGGCGTGTCTCGTCATCGGTGGCGATCCGGGCCAGGGCTTCGTACAGCTCGTGGCTGGCTTTTTCGCGCTTGCCCGCGACGATCAACACATCCTGAAAATCGGAATCAGGGCTTAGTGGCTCTTCGACCAAATAGTCCGTGATTTTTAAATCTGCTACCTGCCGCTGCTGGCCCTTGGAAAGCACTTTGAACACCTTGCCGTTCAGGAGGCCTTCCAGCTTGTTGCGGTGGCCCACTTCCTGGGAAGCCAGATCTTGCAAGATTTCCACCGCCGGTCCCGTTTCGACGGTTTTCGCCGCGTTGCTATACAGCGTGTAGGCGTCGATCTCGCGCCGAATGGCCATTTTCAGAATGTCTTCTATGGGGTTTCCTGCTGTGCTCATCGATGGTACTCCTCTCTGTGAATTGACTACTATGGAACCAGATTCTAAGTCAATCGGTAGCCCGCGTCAAGCGTTCTCGCTCTGCCGGGTGCCGCCCTGCTGGGCGCAGTCCGGGCAGCAGCCATAACACGTCAGACAATATCTCTCGATGTGGAATCCGGAGTTGGCCGCGATGAGGTCCCAGACCGTTTCGGTCAGGGGCACGGGCGCAATGTCCACAACCCGTCCGCAGTGGGAACAGACAATATGGCTATGGGCCTGTGTGCGGGCATCCCAGCGACTGACCTGACCCTCCAGTTCCAATTTGGCAATTATACCGGCCTCGGCCAGCCTGGTAAGGTTCCGATAGACGGTAGCCAGACTGATATGAGGCACCTGTTTGCGCACCTCGTCATACACCCAACTGGCATCGGGGTGTGACTCGGTGGAACGCAACACGTCCAGGATGGCGATACGTTGTGGGGTCAATCGGATGTCAGAGCGCTGCTGGGAACCATGCGTTTGAGACTGCTCGCTCATGGCACGTGCTCTCCAATCCGTTGACTATTAGGAATGATTATCATTATTATAGCCATAGGGGGATGGCTGTCAAAATGGAGACTCGCGGTATGGCAACCGCGCCTACGAGTATGCTGCGGCTACGAGACGAGCGGGATAGAGGGGGCTATATACCGAACCAGCTAATACAGCAGGGGATCGACTGTCACCCGGATAGCCGCTTCGCCGTTGACCGGGCACTTTTGCTCGCACAACCCACAGCCGATGCACAAGTCGTGGCGCACCACCGGGAAATAGCGCATGCGCGTCTCCCTGGTCCACGTATCCACGACCTCGTGTTCCTCCAGCTTGATCGCCTTGTCGGGGAGTGGGCACATCTCCTCGCAGACGATACAATCTGCCCGCCCCGACCAGGGGATGCACACCTTTTGGTCAATGTACGCCTTCCCAATGGCATACGTAACCTTGGTGGCCTGATCCAGGCGAGGGATAGCGCTGGTGGGACAGGTCTCCCCGCAGGCCGTACACGAGTACTCGCAATTGCCGAGGCGTGGCACCAGAATGGGCGTCCACAAGCCCTGCACCCCCGCCTCGGTCACGCTGGGCTGCAAGCCGTGGGTGGGGCAGACGCGCATGCAAGCGCCGCAGCGGATGCAACTCGCCAGCAACTCTTGCTCGGTCGCGCCGGGCGGGCGCAGCCGATAAGGGTGAGGGTGATGCTCGTCCGGGGCAATATTCAGGAGAGCCAGCGCCCCCAGGCCCGCGCCCGCCGCCCCCAATAGTTGGCGGCGAGAGGGGTCATAGCCCCAACCCCGGTCCAGCCCGCGCTTCCCGCCAAAGTGGATGGCGGATTTGGGGCACCTGGGGCCGCAATCCATGCACAGGATGCACTCGCCGCTGTCGCTGGCGTAATCCCGCTGGGGGTCAATGGTGCCCATGCGGCACTCGCGGCTGCAAGCGCCGCAACTCACGCAATCGGACGACACCTGACGCTTGAGCCAGGCGGGCCGGGCCAGCAAGCTCAACAGCCCCCCCAGCGGGCAGAGATAGCGGCACCAGAACCGTCGTTCGACGAGATTCAGCGCCAGAATCCCGCCCACCAGAGCGGCCAGTAGCCACCCGGCATAATACGGCTGTTGGTAGCTCAGCAGCGAGCCGCGCAGGCTCGAATCCAGCAGATTCAGCGCGTCCCGCAAAAAGGCGAAACGGTATAGCACGACCTCAGCAGTGGTGATCAGCCAGTCCAGCGCCGGGATCACCACCGTGCTCACAGCCCGGTAAAAGATCGTCAGAGGGTCGAGGATCATCAGCGTCAGGCTGCCCCACAGGGCGAAGAACAGCAGCAGGAACAGTAGCACATACTTGACGCTGCGCCAGCGGGGGGAGATGCCGCGACTGGCCTGCTTGCGTCGCGGCGAGGTCCAGTCAATGATGGTTCCCAGGGGGCAAAGCCAGCCACACCAAAACCGGCCCAACAACAGCGTGCCCGCCACAACAAACAAAGCGGGCACGAACCGCGCCAACCAGGCGCGCGACGAGAGCATAGCCGCCACTGCCGCGAGGGGGTCCAGACGCAACAGCGTGTCGCGCGGCAGCACGGGGTTGGCGCTGGCGATGCTATGCACCACCAGCAGAAAAAAGAAAACCAGGGTAGCAGCCTGTACTACCTGACGAGCGCGCCGCCAAAAGCCAGCGCGCGTGAGGCGAATCCTAGACGTCCAGCTCGGCGATTTTGATTCCATCCAGTTCCATCGTCCCCAGGCCCATCTCGGCAGAGGCTTTGATATAGGGAATATCGGTGGGCTTTTTATCAAAGAAGGCAGTGACATAGGCATCCGCCGCCACGATATCGTGGCTGGCGATCACCGCATTCATCTCCTTCACATCATTCAGGTTGCCACCTGTCGGTCCATTCGCCATCAAGATGCGTACCGCGTCGATCACGGTCAATTCGGGGCGCACCACAGACGTGATCTCGGCGACGCGCTGGCCGATATTGGGGTGCATGCCGCCACGGTTCTGGATGGTTCCCATGATGTTCTTGCCGCCCAGGGTGAGCGTCGAGAGATAATGGTGTTTGGCAATCGGCACATTGATGACCACGTCCGCTTCCAGGATGGGCTGGTAAAAGGACCACTCTTTCAGGTCCTTGCCATTGGGGATGGGCGTATTGGCATACCGCATGTTCGCCATGATCTCCATCTCGCCGCCTGCCGCCTTGACCGCCTCTTCGATGCCTGACCGGGCATAAGCGGACTGCGGGGTGCCGGAGAAGGGGGCATCCATCACCCGCACGCGTTTGGCCCCTGCGCCCAGGCACATCTTGACCAGCGTGGCGACCACTTCCGGGTTGGTGGTGGAGGCATACTCGGGAGTATGGTTGGCGTTGCACATATTGGGCTTGATGATCACATCATTGCCGTTTTTCACAAAGCGTTCGATTCCCCCGATGGCGGCAATGGCGCGTTGGGTGAGCTGCTCGGGGCTGCCACCACGGGCCACCCCCAGATAGGCCGCTTCAGAAGGCACGGCATTGGACGGAGCATCCTGCACCGCCGCCGCGCCAGTATCCGCTACAGGGGTGGCATCTTGTACAACGGCAGCGGGTTCCGCCGTAATCACCTGATCGACAGTGGGGACAGGGGAGGTAGGCACATCCGTGGACTGGGCCACCGGCTCGAGGTTTCCCTTGATGCGCTTCCAATACGGCGTACAAGCGGCGATGAGGGATCCTGCACTCCAAAGCGCCACAACCCGAAGTAAGTCGCGACGTTTCAGACTTTTCATCACCTTACACCTTTCACTATCTATACGCTGAAAAAATCAGACAGGTATTAATGTTAACGATGATTGTGCCTCCTGTCAAGTTGACAGCCCCCCCTCGTTATGCTATTATCGAGCCAGATGAGGGGAGATACTCAGATGCAAGGTTACGCAATCAGTTTATCACAGGTGAACCTTGGAATCAATGCCCAGGCAGCGCGTGTTGCCCGGGATTTCAGCATTCTCCATCATCACCATAGCCCATAGGCGGGTCGCTCTTTGTGCATCGTTGCAACAAGGGAACGCTCGCCGCGAGAGACTAGTTCTGAGGAACTGGTCTTTTTTATTGCTTTCGTCAGGTGATCCCAGGAACTCGCGTGTAGCCGCGCTTTCCATGACGCACCCGGTGATCCCAGGAACAATCGCAGAGGTTGACATGACACAGCAAGGAAACGCGCTCGATCGGCAGTTGCCGCATGGCCTGACCGACCTGTTCTACGAGCAGGCCGCCGCCAAGGTCGCCCTGGAGCGGATACTGGAAGAGACTTTTCGACGCTGGGGGTATACCCGCATCATCCCCCCCACCTTTGAGTATTATGAGAGCCTGGCTACCGATGTCAGCCCTCAGCTTCAGGAAGAGATGTATCGCTTCTTTGATCGGGAGGGGCATATCCTGGCCCTGCGGCCCGATATGACCGTGCCCGTAGCCCGCGTGGTGGCTACCAAGCTGTACGACCAGGAATTGCCGCTGCGCTTGTACTATGCGGGGAACGTCTTTCGCTACGAGGAGCCGCAGGCGGGGCGGCGGCGGGAATTCACCCAGGCGGGCATCGAGCTGATCGGGGCAGGCACCCCGGAGGCAGATGCCGAGGTGGTGGCGGTGGCCGTGGCGGCCCTGCGCGCGATGGGCGTGACCAACTTTCAGATCAACCTGGGGCAGGTGGCCTTTTTGCAGGCTATCCTGAGCGAGGTCGGCCTGATGAACGGGGAATCGCGCCGCCTGGAGCAGGCCATTGACCGCAAGAACGACGTCGAGTTGCGGATGGTGTTGGCCGATCTGGGGATTACCGGTGAGGCGGCCAACGCAATTCACGCCATTCCCCACCTGTGTGGGGGGCGCGAAGTATTGCAGCAAGCCCAACGGCTGGCGATGAACGCCGCGGCCCGGCAGGCCATTGAGCGCCTGGAAGCCGTATATAGCCTGTTGCAAGTCGAGGGAGTGGCCGAACATGTCATCCTGGACCTGGGCGAGATCAGGCATATGGCCTACTATACCGGCATCTCTTTCCTGGGGTATGTGGAAGGGCTGGGCTTTCCCATTTGCGGCGGCGGGCGCTATGACACGCTGATCGCCCGCTTTGGACAGCATCTCCCGGCGGTGGGCTTTGCGCTGGGAGTAGAGCGCTCGCTGCTGGTCACCCGGCCTCAGGTCAACATCGCCCCGGATGTGGTGATGCAATCCTGCCGCCATGTGGGTTGTCGCGCCCTGGCACAGGCGGCCCGCAACCGGGGGCTACGCGTGACGGTGGACGTGTTGCACTGTGCCGAGGAAACGCTCATCGCCCACGCCCGGCGGCTGGGCGCGCCCCGCGTGATTTGCTGCCGGGGCCAAGATCGCTGCCTGCTCGTGGAGGGGGATACCCGGCGCGAGCTGAGCTACACCGCAATCGAGGAGGCGATGGACACATGGAGCCGATAACTGTCGCATTGCCCAAGGGGCGCTTGCAGGACGAGGTGCTAGACCTGTTTACCGCGGCGGGGTACACGCTGGACGAGGGCGCAACCGAGACCCGCAAGCTGTTCTTCGACGACACCAGCGGCACGCTGCGGTTTATCCTTGCCAAGCCCGCCGACGTGCCGGTGTATGTCGAGTATGGTGCGTCTGACATGGGTATCGTGGGCGAGGATGTACTGCGGGAAAACGAGCGCAACCTGTACGAGCCGTTGGGCCTGGGGGTGGGCAAGTGCCGCCTGGTATTGGCCGGGCCGGTGAGCGCCCGCGATTGGAACCTGCGCCTGGAGCCAAACCTGCGCATCGCCAGCAAATACCCGCGCCTATCGCTGGCCTATTTCCAGAAACATGGCATCTCTGCCGAGATCATCCCCCTGAGCGGGTCTATCGAACTGGCGCCCGCCGTAGGGCTGGCCGACCTCCTGGTCGACCTGGTGCAGACGGGCCGCACGCTGGAAGAGAACGGCCTGATCCAGCTAGAAACCATTATGGAATCGCAGGCCATGCTGGTGGTGAACCGGGCCAGCTATAACCTGAAACTCGGAGCCATCCAAGAGGTCGTGCGCCGATTAGAGGCCGTGGTGCAACGCCGTAACAGCCAGGAGCAGCCAAGATGAGTGACATTGTGAACATCGTAGAAGGTGCCGAAGCGGGACGGCGGACCCTGTTGCGCCGCCAGCGATTGGACGAATACGAGGCCTCCCCGGCCCTGGCCGCCTCCATCCGGCGGATATTCGGCGAGGACTTGACCCCCGACCAGGTGGTGGCCCGCATCCTGGCCGATGTGCAGGCCCAGGGGGACCGGGCCGTGCGCGACTATTCCAGGCGCATCGATGGGTCCGAACTGGACGCTCTGCGCGTGCCGGTAGAACGGATTGAACAAGCCTGGCAGGCCACGCCCCCCTCCTTGCAGCAAGCCCTCCAAACCTCCGCTCAGCGTATCGAAGCCTTTCACCGCAAACAACCCCGCAACTCCTGGCTCGATTGGGACGAGCAGGGCGGCGCACTGGGGCAGATCGTGCGCCCTCTGGAGCGAGTGGGCATCTATGCCCCCAACGGGCGCGCGCCCTATCCCTCCTCCCTGCTGATGGCCGCCATTCCCGCCCGCGTAGCCGGAGTGTCCGAGGTAGTGGTAGCCACTCCGCCCCGCGAAGGCCAGCTCAATGACACCATCCTGGCCGCCGCCTACGTGGCTGGGGTGCGCGAGGTATACGCCATCGGCGGGGCGCAGGCCATCGCCGCGTTGGCCTATGGCACCGAATCGGTACGGCGGGTGGACAAGATTCTAGGACCGGGGAATATTTTCGTCGTGCTCGCCAAGCAACACGTGTATGGCAGCGTGGACATTGACCAACTGCCCGGCCCCACGGAAACCCTGCTGATCGCCGACGAATCGGCCAATTGCCGCTATATCGCCGCCGATATGCTGGCCCAGGCGGAGCATGACCCGATGGCCTCGGCGCTGCTGCTCACCACTTCCAGGCCACTCGCTCTGCAAGTGCGGGAGGAGGTGGCCCGCCAGTTGGAGGCACTGAGCCGCCAGGAAACCATTCTGGCCTCCCTGAACAGCCGCAGCGGGATTGTGGTGGTCGAGGACCTGGACACGGCCCTGGACCTGGCCAACGAGTATGCGCCAGAGCACCTGTGCCTGCTGACCGCCAACCCGTGGGCGCTGGTGGGGCGCGTGAAAAACGCCGGGGGGATTTTCGTCGGCGAACTGTCGTCCGAGGCGCTGGGGGATTACGTGGTCGGCCCCAGCCACATCATGCCCACCGGACAGACCGCCCGCTTTTCCTCGCCGGTGAACGTGTGGGACTTTATCAAGATCACCAGTGTATTCGGCGTCAGCCCGGACGTGGTGCGACAGATCAGCCCCGCGGCCATCACCCTGGCCGAGGAAGAGGGCCTCACCGCACACGCGCAGGCTGTGCGCATTCGCCTGGAAGAACTGCGGGAGCAAGACCAATGAACACATCGTTATCGCTGACCGACTTGATCGGGGACCGGGTAAAGGGGTTGCAGGAGTATGCCCCTGAACCGATGGAAGAAGTTGCCGTACGCCTGAGCCTCCCGCTGGGCCAGCTCATCAAGCTGGATGCCAACGAGAACCCCTACGGCCCCACCAAGCACACGCTCCAGGTGCTCAATGGATACCTGGACTATCACCGCTACCCCGATGCCATCAGCCGCCGCCTTCGTCAGGCCATCGGGCACTATATCGACGTGGACCCCGCCCAGATCATCGCGGGCAACGGCTCCGACGAACTGATTGACCTGATCCTGCGTCTGTTCCGGCCCGGCCCGTCCGGCGGGGGGATCGGCGAGCTGATCGATTGCCCCCCCACCTTTGGGATGTACCAGTTCTACGGCACGACCAACGACTTGCGCGTGACCCAGATTCCGCGCCTGGCCGATTTTTCCGTGGATGTAGAGCGGATCGAGGCGCTCTGCGCGGAAAACCCCACCCCGCGCCTGCTCTTCCTGGCGTCACCCAATAATCCCGACGGCGGCATGCTGTCGGATGACGACCTGAACCGGCTGCTGGACCTGCCGTTGCTCGTCGTGCTGGACGAGGCGTATGTCGAGTTTGGCGCGTCCAGCCGGGTGCAGTGGGTGGCGGAACGGGAGAACCTGATCGTCCTGCGCACCTTTAGCAAGTGGGCGGGGCTGGCCGGGCTGCGGGTCGGTTACGGGGTCTTTCCGGCGGCCCTGATGACGGCGCTGTGGAGATTAAAGTCGCCCTACAACGTCAACTGTGTTGCCCAGGTGGCTGCCCTCTCTACGCTAGAGTCGCTGGACGAGGCGCACGCCAACATCCAAAAGATCATCGCCGAGCGCCAGCGCCTGCTCACCAAATTGCGCGAGTTCCCCTTCTTGCAGGTGTACGACACCCAGGCGAACTATATCCTGTGCCGCCCGCAAGGGATGGCGACAGAAACCATCCGCCAGGCGATGGAACACCGGGGAATTATCTTGCGCTACTTTAACAGCCCCGGCCTGGAAGGCTGTATCCGTTTCACCGTGGGCACACCTATGCAAGACGAGGCCGTGTTGGTCGTCTTGCGGGGCATCGCCAAAGGGGGCAATCATGGACACTGAGCGCGTGGGGGAAGTGGCCCGCCAGACCCGCGAGACGAACATCCACGTGCGGGTCAACCTGGACGGCAGTGGGACGTGGGGGCTAGACACCGGCGTCCCCTTTTTCGACCACATGCTGAGCCACGTTGCCGTGCACAGCCTGTGCGACCTGCAAATCACCTGCCAGGGCGACACGGAGATAGATGACCATCATTCGGTGGAGGACGTGGGCATTGCCCTGGGGCAGGCGTTGCGGCAGGCGTTGGGCGACAAGGCAGGCATCCAGCGTTACGGCAGCCAGATGATGCCGATGGACGAGGCGCTGGTATTGGTGGCGCTCGATTGCTCCGGGCGGCCCTATCTGGTGTATGACGTGGCGCTGAACGTCCCCAGGGTCGGCAATTGGGATACCGAGTTAGTGCCCGAATTTCTGCAAGCGCTGGCCGTGCACGCCGGGCTGACGCTGCACGTCAAGCTGATCCACGGGCGCAACACCCACCATATCATCGAGGCGATCTTTAAGGGGGTAGGGCGGGCGTTGGGCCAGGCGGTAACCCCCGACCCGCGTCGTTCGACGATCCCTTCCACCAAAGGGGTGCTATAACGTGCTCACCATCATTGACTATGGTTCGGGAAACCTGCGCAACGTCTATATGGCCTTTCAGCGGATGGGCGTCCCGGCCCTGATCAGCGACCAACCGGCAGAGATACGCCGGGCGGAGGCGCTGGTGCTGCCGGGCGTGGGGGCTTTTGGCGACAACATAGATCGCATCCGCACCCAGGGCCTGGAAGAACCCATTGTGGCGGCCATTCGCGACGGCGTGCCGTTCCTGGGCATCTGCCTGGGGCTGCAACTCCTGTTCGAGGTCAGCGACGAGATGGGCGAGCATCGAGGGCTGGGCATTCTGCCCGGCAAGGTCACGCGCTTTCCACGAGGTTTATGGGTGCCGCACATGGGCTGGAACCAGATTCGCCAGGCCCGCTCGACCCCGCTGTGGCAGGGGCTGCCCGATGGCAGCTATGCCTATTTCGTGCATTCCTACTATGTGATCCCGGAAGACGAGTCGGTGATTGCAGGCACGACGGATTACGGCATCGAGTACACCAGCGCCATCGCCCGCGACAACCTGTACGCCATCCAGTTCCACCCGGAAAAGAGCCAGGACGTGGGCGAGCGCATCCTGCGCAACTATGCCATCGCTGCCGGGTTGTTGGAGGAACAGGGATCGTGATTATCTATCCGGCCATTGACCTGCGCGGCGGGCGCTGCGTGCGTCTGCGGCAGGGCGATTTCGCAGACGAAACAGTATTCGCCGAGGATCCGATCCTGATGGCCCGCCGTTGGGCGGCGGAAGGCGCGGAATGGCTGCACGTGGTCAACCTGGATGGCGCGGTGGGGGAAAAGGCCACCGCCAACCTGGCCGCGCTAGGGCGCATCCTGGAGGCGGTAGAACTGCCCGTGCAGTTCGGCGGGGGCTTGCGCCGCCTGGAGGATGTGGCGCGCGTGCTAGAGTTGGGCGTCTCGCGGGTGATCCTGGGGACGGTAGCCGTGCGAGAACCGGCCATCGTGGAGCAGGCCATCGCCCGTTACGGCGCGCAGGCCGTCAGTGTGGGGATTGATGCCCGCGATGGGCGCGTGGCCGTGCAGGGCTGGCAGGACGTCTCCGACGTGCAGGCTGTCGATCTGGCCCGGCGGGTGCGCGAGCAGGGCGTGGAGCGCATCGTTTACACGGACATCAGCCGCGATGGCATGCTGACCGGCGTAAACGTGGAGGCTACGGCGGAACTGGCGCTCGCCTCTGGCCTACGCGTGATCGCCTCCGGCGGCGTGGGGTCGCTGGAGGATGTGCGCGCCCTCAAACAGCGGGAAGCAGACGGCATCGAGGGCGTCATCATTGGAATGGCCCTGTATCGGGGGGCTGTCCCCCTGAATCAGGCACTCACTATTGCTTCTGGAGGATGACATGCTGGCAAAACGGATTATCCCTTGCCTGGATGTGATGAATGGGCGAGTCGTCAAGGGAATCAACTTTTTAGAGCTGCGCGATGCGGGCGATCCCGTGGAGCACGCCAAGCTGTATAGCGAAGAGCGGGCTGATGAGCTGGTGTTCCTGGACATTACCGCCTCGCACGAGCAACGGGATATTGTCATCGACATGGTGCGGCGGGTGGCCGACGCAGTGAATATCCCCTTTACCGTGGGCGGCGGCCTGCGTACGGTGGAAGACCTGCGCGCCATCCTGTTGGCCGGAGCGGACAAGACCTCTATCAACAGCTCGGCCATTCGCACCCCCGACCTGATCAACGAAGGGGCCAAGCGGTTCGGCTCACAGTGCATTGTGGTGGCCATCGACGGCAAGCGCGAGCCAGACGGCACCTGGCAGGTGTATATCAACGGGGGGCGTATCCCTACCGGCAAGAATGTGGTAGACTGGGCCAAAGAGGCCGAAGAGCGCGGGGCTGGGGAGATTCTGCTGACCAGCATGGATAAGGACGGCACCAAGGATGGCTATGACATCGCCATGACGCGGGCCGTCGCAGAGGCGGTCTCTATCCCGGTGATTGCATCGGGAGGCGCTGGCAAGATCGAGCACTTTTACGACGCGCTCACCGAGGGAAAAGCCAGCGCGGCCCTGGCAGCTTCCCTGTTCCACTTTAAAGAGCTGAGCGTCCCGCAGGTCAAGGAATATCTCGCAGGCCGTGGATTACCCATCCGACAATAGAGTGAAGGGGCAATGGAGCGATCATCCGTGCAGTTTGTGGGAATAGACGACGTGGTCTGGGACAGTCGTGGGCTGGTACCGGCGATTGTCCAGGATGCAGAAACCGGCCAGGTGTTGATGCTGGCGTACATGAACCGAGAATCGCTGCAACTCAGTCAGGAGCAGGGCGAAACCTGGTTCTGGAGCCGCAGCAGGCAGTCACTCTGGCACAAGGGGAGCACTTCCGGCAACACGCAGTACATCCGCGAAATTCGCCTGGATTGCGACGCCGACGCCCTGTTGGTGCTGGTGGACTCGGCAGGCCCCGCCTGCCACACAGGCTCGACGAGTTGTTTTTACCGCACGATGAAAGGGAAGGACTGTGAGTCAGACGATTGATGCCCTCCTGGCAACCATCCAGGACCGCAAAGAACATCCCAAGGAGGGCTCCTATACCTGTCAGCTATTCGCTGAGGGGCCGGTGGAGATCCTGAAAAAGGTGGGCGAAGAAGCTGTCGAGGTGGTGACCGCCGGGGCGCTGCAAAGCGACGACCGGGTGGTCTACGAGTCGGCGGACCTGATCTACCACCTGCTGGTGCTGCTCGTCTCGCGGGGGTTGACCTGGGCGGACGTGGAAGCCGAGCTGGCCCGACGGTTCAAGTAGCATACCGGAGAATCCATGACGCAAGAACCTGTTACCCTGCCAGAGGTGCAGGCCATCCTGTTCGACATGGACGGCACGCTGGTAGAGACGCATAACCGCTGGGCGGGGGTGCTGGCCGAAAAGCTGGCCCCCCTCCAACGTGTCCTCCCTCGCTTTGATCCTCGCGTCTGGGGGCGCAAGCTGGTGATGGCGATAGAAACCCCCTCCAACTATGCGATCTCGACGCTGGAACACCTGGGCATCGACACCAACCTGTTCGGCATCAGCGACCGGATTCGCCGCTCCAAGGGGTTGGCGACCAGAAAGCGCTCGCAGTTGATCGAGGGAAGCGAGGAGCTGCTCATCGCGCTAAAAGGCCGCTACAAGCTGGCTGTGGTGACGACCCGCGCCCGCCCGGAAGCCCTGGCCTTTGTTGAGCAATCCGGATTTGCGCGCTTTTTCGACATGATCGTCACCCGGCAAGACGGTTGGTGGATGAAGCCCCATCCCGGCCCGGTGCGCCGGGCAGCGGCGCTGCTGGGCACGACTCCCCGCCAATGCGTGATGGTCGGGGATACGACGATGGACATTCGCTCGGCCCGCCGGGCAGGGGCGTTCGCCGTGGGCGTGCTGTCCGGCTTTGGCGAGCGAGAGGAGTTAGAGCGCGCGGGCGCGCACCTGATCCTGGACCGTGCCGAGCAACTGCTCGATTATCTGCCGCAGAACAGCGGGTAGCCGCGGCATCCTGGAGCGCCGGCATCCCTGCCGGCTTAAGTCCATGATATACCATGGCTGCCGCCAGGGATGGTGCGGCATGTATGCCGGGCGGTCCGTGGGAATTGCGGCTACACGATACTGTTCCCTGATGGCAGCATTGAACAGGTCAGGCAAGTGAGGACACCACATGCTCAGGCAGTATACTTTTGGCCAAGAGGCATTGGAGTGGATCAAGGAATCCCTGCGATATGGAGAGGCACTCGCGAATAAGCTTCTGACCCTGCCCCTTGCAGAGGGGCGCATAACGTCCTTTCTCTCTGCTCCTGTAGGAGAGGGGTTCTTGCACGATTTCGAATCGGGAGGAGTCACCGGACACAACCGAACGAGATCGTGGCTGCTACCCTTCATTAAAAGCTACCTCTCCGCGAAGCCTTACCGATACGTGGTGTTTGAAACAGATGAAAGAGGGCACGAGGAGGCTTTGATAAAGAGTTATTTCCTCCACCAAGGCGAAGTTTATTGCAATGTTTATTACTTTGCCTCTTCAGGATCTCCGGAGTCCTTGATCAGTGATGCATATCGTGATTCAAGGCGGTATCCGATGGTTGGAGCGCTCGTGCAAGGGGCTGAGGAGCACAATATTCAGTATGGCGACTGTGTGGATGATGCCCAGCTTCAGTTGCTCGCCCTGAACTGCGACCATATTCTCGTTGGTGCGTGGGATGATGAAGGCGTGCTCGTCTGGAGCAGGCTCGACGGAGAGCCAGCCTGATCTGGGCCTCGGCACGTACGCCGGGCTATGGCGCGCCCCCCGGCGGCCAAAGTCTGTAGCCGCGGCATCGTGCCGCGCGCCCACTGACGCGCCAAGGCGCGGCTACATGCCATGCAATAAAAAAGGCTCCTCGTCGTATGGCGAGGAGCCTTGTAATAATCGGTTGTTGAGGGTTAGCCCTCGGAAACGCCTTCCTCTTCGTCTTCCTCTCCCGGCTGCAAGCGGTACAGGTCGTCCGGGCTTGCCAGGCGATCCAGGTAGAGGATGCCGTCCAGGTGATCCAGCTCGTGCTGGAACGCCTGCGCCAGCAAGTCCTGGCCGCGAAAACGGATGGGCTTGCCGTGCATATCCTGGCCCTTGATGGTCACATCTACCGCCCGCTTGACCACCCCACGATAGCCGGGGACGGACAAACAGCCCTCGTCCATCTCTTCTTCCCCGCGCATCTTCACAATCTCGGGGTTGACCAGCACAAACTGCTCGGCCGGTTCCACTTCGTTCCCGTCGTCGTCGTATTCGGCTGGCATTTCGATCACATACACGCGCTGCAAGACGCCGATCTGGGGCGCGGCCAGGCCCAGGCCATGCGCAGCATACATGGTATCCAAAAGATCCTGTACCAGCGATTCCAGGGCGGTCCCAAAACGCGTGACCTTTTTCGATTTCTGTCTCAGCAGCGGGTTCTCCGCTGTCAAAATGGGTCTTACGGCCATATCGTCTCCGCCTACTATTCTTGTCAATTCTGATTATGGTTATTATAGGTTCAACTAGAGACCCTGTCAAGATATCGGAGAGTGAAACTCTGCTTTCGCTAATTGCCGCTTCTCCCTCCTGGCAGTATAATATGCAAGCATACGGGAGGAAAGATGAAGCTGGGTGTATCGGTCATTGCGACGGTGCTGAACGAAGGGCAATCCATCGAGGCGCTCCTGAACTCGCTGCTAGAGCAGACCCGCCCACCGGATGAGGTGGTGGTGGTGGACGGCGGCTCTACGGATGGCACCCTGGAAAAGTTGCAGGCTCTCCATCGGCCGGGCCTGGAACTCCAGGTGCTCAGCCTACCAGGGGCCAATATTGCCCAGGGGCGTAACGCCGCCATTGCGGCGGCTCGCGGGCCGTTGATTGCCGTGACGGACGCGGGCGTGCGCCTGGAGCGCGACTGGCTGGCCCACCTCATCGCCCCCTTTGAAGGGGAGCATCCGCCCGATGTGGTCAGTGGCTTTTTCATCCCCGATCCCCACTCGACTTTTGAGCTGGCCTTGGGCGCGGCCACCCTGCCCCTTCTCCAAGAGATTGACCCGGCCACTTTTAACCCCTCTTCGCGCTCGGTTGCCTTTCGGCGTTCGGCCTGGGAGACGGTGGGCGGATACCCGGAGTGGCTGGACTACTGCGAGGATTTGGTATTCGATTTCGCCCTGCGCGATGCCCGCTACGCCTTTGCGTTCGCGCCTCAAGCGGTGGTACACTTTCGTCCTAGAAAGTCTTTGCGGGCCTTTTTCGTCCAGTATTACCGCTATGCGCGGGGAGACGGCAAGGCCGATTTATGGCGCTACCGTCATCTGATCCGGTACGCCACCTATTTGGGCGGCCTGCCGCTGCTATTGGGGTTGGCCCTCTGGCATCATCCCCTGTGGTGGCTGGGGCTGCTGGGCGGGTGCGCGGGGCTGTTGCGCACGCCGGTGCGTCGGGCGCTTCCCCAGCTCAAGGCGCGGCCCTGGCCGGAGCGGGTCGCGGCGCTGGCGTGGCTCCCGCTGATTCGCCTGGCGGGGGATGTCGCCAAGATGATCGGCTATCCGGTGGGGATCTGGTGGCGCTGGCATCACGCCCCCCGGCGGGTGTGGTCCAAACGACAGATTTGATAAGGCGGAACTGGGCGAGATTCCTTTCCGTCTTTAACAGGAGAGGGACAACCTCACCTTCTGCATCTCGTAGGCGCGCTTTCCATAGCGCGTTGAGAGGGTATCGGCAAGCCCTTGGCGCGGTATGGAAACCGCGGCTACGAACGCCTTCCCATTGGGAGAGGGTGCGGCCGTCGGCTCGTTGAGCCGCAGCCGAGGGTGAGGGATTGTGCCTGATTTTGCTTTCCGGACGAGGAAAAAATGGTAGACCTGGCTATCGTCATCGTCAGTTACAAGACCCGTGACCTCTTGCGTGACTGCTTGCGCTCGATCCACGAGAGCGAAGGCAGTATCTCATGCGAGGTGGCCGTCGTGGACAATTGCTCCGCCGACGGCACGGTGGAAATGATCCAGGCGGAACACCCCTGGGTGCAATACGTCGTTTCCACCGATCACAACGGGGGATACGCCTTTGCTAACAATATCGGTCTGCGCGCGCTGGGGTATAGCTCGGGCAAAGCGCCGGACGAGCTGCCCCGCTATGCGCTGCTGCTCAACCCGGACACCGTGCTCCCCCCCAAGGCCCTCCAGGCAATGGTGGATTTTCTGGATGCCAACCCGGATGTGGGCGCGGCAGGCCCCAAGCTGGTGCGCCAGGATGGCAGCCTGGACAAAGCTTGTCGGCGCAGCTTTCCCACCCCCGCCGTCTCGTTCTACAGGCTGAGCGGGCTGTCCAAACTGTTCCCCCACAGCGAGCGCTTTGGGCGCTATAACATGACCTTCCTGGACGAAAATGTGCAGACCGATGTGGAGGCGTTGGTCGGGGCGTTCATGATGATGCGTTCCTCCGCCCTGGAGCAGGCCGGATTGCTGGACGAGACCTTTTTCATGTACGGCGAAGACCTGGACTTGTGCTACCGCATCCAACAGCAGGGCTGGCGCATCGTCTATCATCCGGCGGTGACGGTGCTCCATTTGAAGGGAGCGGCCAGCCGCCAGACCAGTCGGCGGGCGATCCTGGCCTTTTACGAGTCCATGCGTATCTTTCATAACAAGCACTATCGCGCGCAATCCTTCTTTCTCGTGAACTGGATCATTGATCTGAGCATCTCGCTATTACGCGCCAACGCCTTGCTCGGCGACCGCCTGCGGCCTGCCGAACGCAAGCGAGTAGCATCCGCCTGAGGGGAGAACCATGTCGCACCGCGTTCGCGCCTTGCTCACCTTCCTGACGGCCATCGTCGATGCGGTGATGGCAGCCTGGGCATTTTACCTTGCCTATCAGTTGCGCAGCATCGTGCCCTTTCCCACGCCGCTCAACCTGGGGCCTTTTACGAGCTATCTGGGGCAGATGTTCATCCACGTCGCCAGCATCCTGGTGGTGTTCTTTCTGTACCGCCTCTACCACTTGCGCCGGGGTGGGTCACGCATTGACCTGGTCTACACGCTGATCTCGGCTGTTTCTATCGCTACCCTGGCCGCCACGGCTGTGACGTATCTGGTCTACCAGAGCGAGAGCGACCTGACCCGCGGTCTGATTATTTACAGTTGGGGTCTGACGGTCATCCTGATCGCCATTGGCCGCGTGCTGACGGACCGCCTGCGGCAGTTTGTGCGCAGCAAGCGACCAGACCACCTGCTCATCGTGGGCACAGGCGACGTGGGGCGCATGATCCTGCAAAAGACCCTCCAGTCTCCCAACCTGGGCTACAAGGTGATTGGGTTCATCGACGGGCAGAATGGCAGGGAAGTGGCCGGGGTGCCGGTGCTGGGCACGCAGGCCGACATGGAAAGGATCGTGCACGAATACGACGTGGAGGAGGTGGTCATCACCCTGCCAGAGGCCTCCCACGCCGAGTTGTTGGACATGATCTCGGAATGCGAGGGCGGGCACGCGCGGGTGCGGATTTTCCCCGACCTGTTCCAAATCCTCGCTTCGGAGATGAGCATTGACGACCTGGATGGCCTGCCCCTGCTGACCGTGCGAGACATCGCCCTGCGCGGCTGGAAGCTGACCGTCAAGCGCATGATGGACCTGGTGGTGAGCGGCCTGGGGCTGATGTTCCTATCGCCCTTTTTGCTGTTCATCGCCCTGTTGATCAAGCTCGAATCCAGGGGACCGGTGTTCTACTCGCACATCCGGGTGGGGCTGGATGGCAACCCGTTCCCCATCCTGAAATTCCGCTCCATGCGCACCGACGCCGAGGACAACAGCGGGCCGGTATGGGCCACCCGCGACGACCCCCGCCGCACGCGGCTGGGCACCTTTTTGCGCAAAAGTTCCATCGACGAGCTGCCCCAGTTGATCAACGTGCTGCTGGGAGATATGAGCCTGGTTGGCCCGCGCCCCGAACGCCCCATGTTCGTGGATCAGTTCAAGCAGGTAGTGCCCCGCTATATGGAGCGCCACAAGGAAAAGGCGGGGATTACCGGCTGGGCGCAGGTCAACGGCCTGCGGGGGGATACCTCCATCGTGGAACGGACCAAATATGATCTGTACTACATCGAGAACTGGTCGCTGTTGTTCGATCTCAAGATCATCTTGCGCACCGTCCTCAACCAATTCCGCGGAGACCGGAACGCGTACTGAAATCAAAAAGCGATGGGACTGGACACAGCCCATCGCTTTTTGTGCGCCATTCAGTAACCAGGTTGCTTACTCGGCTAGCGCCTTGTACTCCTCGACCAGCGCGGCAACCTTGGGATCGTCGTCAAAGGCCGAATCGAGAATAATCCGTTGCCACTCGTGGTCCGTCAATTGGCCATCCTTGGAGAAGGACAACCGGCCCAACCCGATCTGCTCCCCCGCATAACCGGGCCGCGATGTGGCCGCGTGGAATAGCACTGTGCCGGTACTCGCCACTACAATCGGCTGGCTGCTGGTCACATCGCCACCACTGACGATGGCATCAATACCGGCCACGTTCGCAGCAATCTGCTGATCGGTCTCCAGTCCGGCGTGCGAGAGCACGATAACAATGTCGGCTTCCTGCTGCACCTTGGGCACCCACTCGCGGGCCGCTTCCAGGGGATCGGTCACGGTGACATTTGGGCCATTTCCCGTATCCGTCAACCCCAGGATGCCTACCTTGTGGTCCGCAACATCCAGCACCACGTACGGCTCGGCCAGCAATTCCTCGCTATCGCCCACATAAACATTGGCCGACAGCATGGGGAACTCGGCTTGCTCGATGCGCTGGCGCAGTTCCTCCAGGCTCAAGAAGGTTACATCTTTCAGGCCCAGCGTGACAGCGTCGTATCCAATGGCGTTCATCAGGGCCACGCTGCTCTCGCCGCGCGTGATCTTGGCCGGGTCTTTGTCGCTCAACAAGGCGTCTCCGGCATCCAACACCAGCGTATACTCGGCGTAATCCCGTTCCCTATCAATGACGGTAGCCCTCCGGGCTATCCCCCCCACGGGTTCCCGTCAACCACAGGGATCGGTATAGCCCCAGGTGTCATTGCTATGCACGATGCTGATGTTGATGGCGTTCTCCCCTTGCGGAGCGGTCCCCGGCCACTGCATGGCAAAGCCCGCTCTGGCGTTCATTGCCAGGATCACGCCAAAGGCCAACACGGTGTACAGGACTATTCCTCCGATGGTGAGGAACAGGTCCCTGCGGGCGACGTTCGGGGAGTCCCCCGTTGCCGGTTCCGTTCCTGACCTGGCATCCTTATCGTTTTTTGTCATGTTTGCTTCTCCATCCACTGCTAAAACAATCCTGCGATAACCCTGTAACGATAACCCCCGGCATCTGGACCGCCGGCACCCTTGCCGGCGGTCCAGGGTGAATCCTACCCTTCCCGCAACAACCTGAGCGCAAAGGCGTCACACGCCTCGAATACCGCATCCATATCCTGGTCGGTATGACAGGTCGAGACAGCCCCCAGCCCATGTACCACGTTCACATTATGGAGCAGTAGCCCCAGCTTGAGCGCCTTCTCTCTCAAGACGACATCCGAGAGGCTCGGATCGGTGAAATCCTCGGCAGATTGCGGGTAGAAATCCGCCTGCCGTGGGAAGTAGATGCTGCTCAACGACCCGCCAGCTACGACGTCATTGCCATGACCCGTGCAGCGCGCCAGGATACCCCGGTCAGCAAACACCCGCTCGATGCCCTTGCGCAGCCGCTCCCCCTTGGCCGCCAGGATCGGGTACACCTCGTCCTCGTGGTCGCGCAGATACTCGACCATCGTCTGCCCCGCCAGCAGCGACAGGGGATGCGCCGAGAAGGTGCCCCCGTTGAACCAGACCCGGTTGGTTGCCTTCTGGCTGGAGCAATCCATCACGTCAGCGCGGCCCACCACGACCGACACCGGCATGCCGCCGCCCACGATCTTGCCAAAGGTAGACAGGTCCGGCTTGACGCCATACAGGCGCTGCGCGCCAGAGGCGCAGTAACGAAAGCCGGTGATGACCTCGTCCAGGATGAGCAGCGCGCCGTACTGGGTGGTCAGGTCGCGAGCGGCCTGCATGAATTCCGACGTGGCGGGGATAAACCCGGCGCCGCCCATGCAGGGCTCAAAGATCAGGCAGGCGATCTGCTCCCCCACCGATTGAAACAACTCGCGCAGGTGATCTGCGTCATTGAAGCGTGTGACCAGGATGTCCTCGGTTACGCTGGCGGATACACCCGCAGACTCGGCTGCATCAAAGCCGCCGTTGGAACGATCTACCCCCTTCAAGGCCATGGGGTTTGCGCCGTGCCAGCCGCCAGCTACCTTGACTACCAGGCGTCGCCCGGTATAGCCGCAGGCCAGCATGATGGCATACATGGTCGCCAGCGTCCCGGCGGTGGTAAAGCGCACCCGCTCGACGTCCAGCACCTGGGCCAGCAGTTGGGCGAATTCGGTTTCCGATTCGGAGGGGAGGCCGGTTTGCAGCCCAATCCCCTGGCTTAACGCCGTCGCCAGACTCTCGCGCACCAATGGCGGATTGTGGCCCAGGATGTTGGCATAGTGCCCCTGCCAGAAATCCACGATCCGGTTGCCGTCCAGGTCGACTACCTGCGCCCCTTGGGCCGAGGTGATCCGAAAAGGATAGGGGGCAAACGACCTGGCCCCGTGGCTGATGCCGTCTACCAAGACTTGCTCGGCTGCCGCGTGAGCCGCTTTTGAGCGGCTATATTTCTCCTCATAATCCCGGCGCAACGCGTCCAATAAGCGCTGGTGATTACGGGTTGCATCACTGTAAATCGTTAGCGTCATTCTTCCCATCCCTGAAATGATGGTTCATTATACAACTGAAATTACCATAATGGCGAATTGGTAGCTCGCTCAGATGCGGGCGATGATCTCGCCGCGCGCGAATGTCTTGGCCCCGACCCATACCAGCCCCAGGCCAATCAGCCACATGAGCAGCCCCAGGGCGAGGATCAGCCCCACCCCCAGGAAGAACAGGCCGCTGATCTGGGCCATCATCAAAAAGACGATGGGCAACACCAGGACGCCGCTGAACTGCTGGGCCTGCATGAACGTTTTGGCCTTGGAGGAGATCAGCACCGTCGCTCCCAACCCGACCATCGAGACGGCTGGGCCCAGCCAGAACACCAGCGGCCACCAGGTGACCACCGGGAAAAAGATGCGCCCCATGATCTGATAGCCTGCCAGATTGATGGCAATGGCCGAGATGGCAAACGAGGCCACCCCGATCACCAGGGCGGGCAGGAACGCCGCCAACACCTTGGATAGAAACAGCTCTGTATCAGTGATCGGCGTGTACAGCAACGCTTCCAGCGTGCGGCGCTCCTTTTCCCCGGCCACACTGTCGGCGGCCAGGATGCTTGCCACCATCAGCGGCACGATCAGGAACATGGGCGCAAACATATAGTTGGAGGCCAGGACGACAAACTGCTGTGCCAGGGAGAGATCATTCAGAGGATCACTCATGAAGGCAGGCATTAGCTGAGTCAAGCTGCCAAGATCTTCTACATCCAGCTCTTCTGCCGGGACGAACGTCGCCATCGCCACCATCGCCACCGGAACGATAATCAAGATTATCGCAGGCACCAGGATCATCGGCAGCCAGACCATTTTGTTCTGCATAACCTGCTTCAGATCTTTGCGTATAATTGCCCTAATGGCTCGCCAGTTCATGCGGCACCTCCTGTCTCCCCGTTCCCCTGGATACGGAAATAGATCTCCTCCAATGTATGCTCTCTGGGGAGGACGCTAAAGATGCGCCCGCCTGCCGAGGCAATTGCGGCCACCACGGTGGGGATGGCCTCTTCGCTGGCCAGGGTAAGGACCAGCTTGCCCTTCTCCAGGCTCTGGCCGCTCACTCCGGGCAGGCGGCTGAGGGTCTCGCGCACCGCAGCAGAAGGCTCGCCGTGCAGGTCGATCTCTACGCTCAGCTCATGCCACAGGCTGCTGGCCAGCTCTTGCGGCGTGCCCACCGCCTGCAGCACGCCGTGGTCAATGACTCCCACGCGGCTGCACAGCGCCTGGGCCTCGGCCAGATTGTGCGTGCACAAAAATACCGTGCGCCCCTCCGCCTGGCTCAACTTTTGGATAGTATCGCGCACCATCCGCGCCGCCGCGGGGTCCAGGCCACTGGTCGGCTCGTCGAGGAAGATCAGCTCGGGGCTGTGGAGCAGGGCGCGGGCAATCGCCAGCCGCTGGTGCATGCCCTTACTATAGGTTCCAACGCGGTCATCGGCTCGGTCGGCCAGCCCAAACTCTTCCAGGAGCGCGTCCGCCCGCCGCGGTAGCTCGCTTTCGGGCAGGCCGTACAGGTCGCCAAAGAACAGCAGGTTCTCCCTGGCGGTGAGCGCTTCGTACAGGCTGGGCGTTTCGGTCAGCACGCCGGTGTGACGGCGGATTTCCGGACCGTCGGTAGCCACATCGTGCCCCAGGACGCGGGCGCTACCACCACCGGCGCTCAGAACGCCGTTCAAAAGACGCACGGTGGTGGTTTTGCCCGCGCCATTCGGTCCTAAAAAGCCAAATACTTCGCCGGATGCAACCTGCAAATTGAGCTGGTTGACGGCAAGGTGGTCGCCAAAATGCCGGGTAAGCCCCTCGGCCACAATGACTGCTTGCATGTGGGTTCTCCCGTAGGTAAACGAAAAGGCCGTTAAATTACTCGGAGAATGATAGGGCTGATTGGCGTTTTGGTCAACTTGGGTTTACGACCAGGCGAAAGAGCGGGCCTGGCCGCTTGGAGCGGTGGCATGGAGGTGGCGAGCCAGGCGGCTCAACCCTTCTACGAGGTTTTCTTCGCTGGCGCAGAGGGAGATGCGCACATAGCGGTCGCACAGTTCGCCAAAGGCGCACCCAGGGCCGACGGCCACGTGTTCGGCACGCAGCAGGCCGCGGGAGAACTCGAGCGAGTTGTCCGACTGGGAGGAGATATCTACCAGCATGTAAAAAGCACCGTGAGGATAAGAGACAGTCAGTCCGTGTTTCCGGGCAGCGTCCACCGCCACGTCGCGCCTATGCCGATAGTGGGCAAGCATTTCGTGCACGCAGTCTTGCGGGCCGAGCAAGGCGGCGATGGCCGCGTGTTGCGCCACAGTGTTGACGCAAGACACGATCGGCTCCTGAATCTTGGTCATGGCCGCGATGATCTGCGGGCTGGCAACGGCATAACCCACCCGCCAGCCGGTCATGGAGTAGGTCTTGGACACGGTGAACACGCTGATGACCCTGCCTTCATGGTCCCATTTGGCCGGGCTGACATGCTCCCCCTCGAATACCAGGCGGTCGTAGGTCTCGTCGGAGATTAGATAGAGGTCGTGCTTGCAGCAAAACTCGTAGCACGCCCGCAATACTTCTTCCGAATAGACCGAGCCGGTGGGGTTGGATGGGCTGTTGATGAGCAGGGCTTTGGTGCGGGGGGTAACCATCTTGTCCAGAACATCAAATTCGGGGACAAAATCCTGATCGGGCATCGTGAGGAACCGTTTCGTGACGCCATGCTGCACGGTGGCTCCCATCACGAAATTGCCGTAACCGGGGTCGGGGATGAGAATCTCGTCACCCGGATCGAGCACCACGGTGATGGCGAGGTAGATCGCCTCCATCGCCCCGATGGTAACCATGATGTTCTCCGGGCGAACGTGCAGTTCGTTCTCGCGGGCCAGCTTGACGCAGATGGCGTCGCGCAGCTCGCGCATTCCGGCGTTGGCCGTATAGCCTGTGTACTCGTGGCGGGCAGCTCTGACAGCAGCCTCGATGACGTGCGGGGGGGTGGGAAAGTCAGGCTGCCCGATCTCGAGATGGATCGCATCCGGGAACTCGGCAGCGCTGTCGAGCATGAGCCGGATGGGTGATCGTTCGATGCTGCTTACAGATCTCGAAAGCGCTTTCATCGTTCTCCTCCAATGATTTTGGTATGAATAACAGACGCCGCGCAACGAGGTCCGGCCCCGTTGCGCGGCGTTGTCACACCACGTCATACTGGCTCATCCGCTGAGCTCAAGTAGTCTGGCTATCATAGCCTATATGGGCGCGTCTGTCAAGCGCAATTTTTCCCCGTGAGGCAGGTAACAATTCAGCCTTGAACGATCCTGCGAGTTCCGCTCACCCGGCCAACTGCTTCCGCGCGGTGTCCGGATTCATTTCGACGACCATCTCGGCGATCTGGCCGTCGCGGATACGATAAACATCCACCCAGGTTACGTCAAAGCTCTTGCCTGATGGCGGGATGCCCCGGTACTCGACGGCGGGCGTGCCCGTGTCACGGCCAAGCGCCACGACCTTGTCCCCCTCGGCGATGAGGTCGATGATGAGCGCGCGGAAATTGGGGACCGCCTGCAAGCGCTTGGTAAAGCCCCTGATGATGGTCTCGGGGTCAACCCGCCTGGGACCGTCTGGGGTGCCGACATTAGCCACGCTGCAAATCGTGAAATCGTCGGCGATGATCTGGGTTAGTGTGGCTTCATCGCCCGTGTTGACCGCCTCGACAAAACGGCGTATCAGTGCCTTGTTCTCTTCGATGGACATGGATGCCTCCTCTGTCGACATTACGCCCTCAACCCCCTTGGGCGTGAGGGCGGTCAGTGGGCGCGATTATAGGGCGGGGAGGAAGCGAGCGCAAGTAGGTTGGGGCGATGGAAAGAGCGGCTACTACACAAGAGCCAGCAAGGGTGCTGGCGGTCCTGCCCGCCTCCTCCCCGACACACAATCGGGCTACCCTTTTAGGGGCATCCGTGGTACACTGGATACGTCTGATCCTCATGGTACCCTGTATACCTTAATTGGCTATTCTCCGGCTCAATGGATGGCCTGAGAATGGCCCACAATCCAATAGATCGCCTTCCACCGCGCCCAAAACGAGTCCGCAAGAGAGGGAGAGAGGGAAAACGGATGGTTGTTTCAAATCTGTGGCGAGAACTACCCCCCGGACCGAACGTGCCGGAGGTTATTTACGTGGTGGTCGAGATCCCCAAACGGTCTCGGAACAAGTACGAGTACGATGAGCGCGGAGGATTTATCAAGCTGGATCGCGTGATCGGCTCCTCGCTGTACTATCCCGGCGATTATGGGTTCATCCCGCGTACCCTGCACCACGACGGGGACCCCCTGGACGTGCTGGTGATGACTAACGAGCCGACCTTTTCCGGCTGTGTGATCGAAGCCCGCCCGTTGGGCATCTTTCACCTGATCGACCGCGGCAAGGTGGATGACAAGATCCTGGCCGTTCCCAACACGGACCCTTTATTCTCCGACTATCATTCCCTGGAGCAGGTCCCCGCCCACTTTCTCAAAGAAGTGACCCACTTTTTCAGCGTCTATAAGGACCTGGAACAGGTCGAAGTCCAGGCCCAGGGCTGGGAGGGACTTGATCGCGCCTACGAGGAGATCGAGGAAGCGATCCAAATTTACGTGCGCACGCTGCGTAGCATCTGAGTCACCAAGCTGGCCCTCTCCAATAAGCTCATCCTTATACGTATCTTTTAACTTGGCCCCGGCCCGGCTACGGATGGGAAATTGGCTGCGAAAGACCCTCATCCGTGCCATGCATGGCGCACCTTCTCCCAGGGGGAGAAGGGATCAGAGCGGGCCAAAACCCTCGCCCTTTGGGAGAGGGCGCGGCATGTATGCCGAGGTGAGGGTATGACTTACGTATAAGGATGAGCCAATAATAGAATCTGTCAACCAGGGGATGTGCTTTTTTGACTATTCGTTGATGACAGGTTATAGTTCTGCTATCCAATCCATCTTCAAAGGAGCTTATCAATGAACTTGCGTGTCGGCATCATCGGCGCCGGTTTCATCGCAACGCGAGGACATGTACCGGCCTATCGGGCGGTCCCCGGAGTAGAAGTAGTCGCTCTGTGTGATATCAACGAAAAGCGGGCGCGCGCGGTCAGCGAAGAACTGGGCATCCCCCAGGCCTATACCGACTACCACGCCATGCTGGAGCGGGAGAACCTGGACATAGTCAGCGTGTGCAGCCCCAACACCTTTCACGCTCAGATGACGGTGGATGCCCTCAACGCGGGCGCCCACGTGCTCTGCGAGAAGCCGATGGCGTTGACCCATGGCGACGCGCTGGCCATGATCGCCGCCAGCAAACGCACCGGACGCAGCCTCACCATTGGCCACCATATGCGCTATCAGCCCGAGATGCAGGCCGTCAAGCAGATGATCGCGGGTGGCAAGCTGGGCGAAGTGTACTATGCCAAGTCCAGCATGTTGCGTAGGAACGGCATCCCCGGTTACGGGAGCTGGTTCACCAACAAGGACCTGGCCGGTGGCGGCGCGATGATGGACATTGGCTGCCACATGCTCGACCTCTCCCTGTGGATGCTGGGCCATCCCAAGCCCCTGACAGTCACAGCCAACCTGTACGCCAAGTTCGGTCCCAGAGCCAAGGGGCTGGGTACCTGGGGCATCGATCACTTCCCGGCGGGCGCGCGGTTCGACGTGGATGACCTGGCTACGGCCTTTATCCGGTTCGAGGGCGGTACCACCCTGCTGTTGGAAGTGAGCTGGGCCGGTCACGCGACCCCAGGCCATCGCCTGCAATTGATGGGCACAGAGGGCGGCGTTGAGGTGGACCCGCGAGTGTTTGGGCGCGAGACCCCAGTACACGTGTTCGTCGAGCATGGAGACGAGCTGGCCGAAGAGGAACTGGCTATTGATCCGGCAGTCGGCACCTCCTACCAGCGCGAGATCGCTGCCTGGCTAGAAGCCATCGAGATCGGGGCTACCCCGTTAGTCGCCCCCGAGCAAACTGCCCTGGCCGTGCAGATTACCGAGGCCATCTACCAGTCGGCTGCTACTGGCAAGGAAGTAGCCCTCAATTCCTGATCGCAGTGAGTTGTTAGCAAGGGGTGGGCGACCCATTGGGTGGTCGTGCCGCCCCTTGTGTATTCTGTCCAGGATTACCAGCCCTTTTATCGCTTCCGTTTTCCCCGCCCTGATATCCTATCTCGTTCCTCATCTCCTGCCAGCCCTGGCAAGGCGAAGGGCATCTTTACGCGAGTTTTGGCTCCCAACACGCGATATAGGCAAAAATACGTACGTCCGCAATCCTCTGGCTTCTTCTCATATATTGTACTCCGTTAAAGCGCACGTTGACTTTGTAGGCGTTTTGATGTATAATGTTGAAGGGATAGTTGATGCTAGCGGCATTGCGTTGATACAAAGATTCTGCTGCGATTGTTTGTATTCTTTCCGGCGCCTCTTCTGCGTGACTTTGGGCCCGAGATGTGCCAAGAGCGTGCTTTGTAACCTTTGTTCATCCGATGCTGCACGGTATCTAAGAGAAATTGGGGGGAACAATGAATCAGGACACACTCTTGAATGTGAAGCAGGTCGCAGAGTACCTGCAGCTCAAAGAGTCTACGATTTACTCGTGGGCTCAGGATGGAAAAATCCCTGCAATCAAGATCGGGCGGACTTGGCGTTTCCGTCGTTCGGACCTTGACGGCTGGCTGGAACGCCACCTCAAGGGAGAGGATGATCTCGATCTCGAAGAGGCGGAATAATTCGCCCGAGGTCGACAACTGACTGATGAGCGATCTGGGGGTGTAGCTCTAACACCCAGATGCTTTGTTGGCCCAAAAGCTCGCAGTGTAGAGAAATCCAAACGCGAAACGCAGTTGACGTCAAGGAAACTGAGGAAGGGTACCGACTACTCGGTGCCCTTTTTCAGTTTTGACGTCGCGAGCAGCCCCCGTTACAATCCACCCTCGGAGATAAACTCCCTCTGGTCCATATTTCGCCCGTAGGAGGCAGCTCAACGATGGTCCTCTTTGATCCGCGCTTGACCCAACGCCCAGAACCCACCGGAACGCAGCGCCAGCAGATCGTGGAAATATTAACGGCGGCGCTGGAAGCCGTAGACCCCGCCGTGGCTGTCCTCCGACACCTGCATCGGGAGGGAGATACCCTCTGGGTGGGGGATGCCCGCTACAATCTCTCCGAGTACCGGCACATCTATGTGGTGGGCGCGGGCAAGGCGGGCGCACCGATGGCCCAGGCCGTCGAACAGGTGTTGGGAGAGCGGCTGACCGCCGGGCGAGTCAACGTCAAGTATGGCTATACGCTGCCAACGCGCACCATCGAACTCACCGAGGCGGGCCACCCCCTCCCCGATCAAGCCGGGGTAACGGGCGCGCAGCGCATCGTCGAACTGGTCCGCCAGGCCCAGGAAGGGGATTTGGTGATCTGCCTCCTGTCGGGCGGCGGATCGGCCCTGATGAGCCTGCCCGTGGAAGGGGTCAGCCTGGATGACATGCAGGTGTTGACCGACGCCCTGTTGCGCCGGGGGGCGGTAATCAACGAGATGAACGCCCTGCGCAAACACCTGGAGCAGATCAAGGGGGGCAATTTGGCCCGCCTGGCCCATCCCGCCCAGGTAATTTCGCTGATCCTCTCCGACGTAGTGGGCAACCCGCTGGATGTGATCGCCTCCGGCCCCACCGTCCCCGATCACAGCACGTTTGCAGAAGCCTATCAGATTTTGGAGCGGTATGATCTGGTGGAGGACGCGCCCGCGCCCATCGTCCAGCATCTCCAGCGGGGCGTGCGCGGGGAAATCCCTGACACGCCACAAGAGGGCAACCCCATCTTTCAGCGCACCCGGAACCTGATCGTGGCGAGCAACGCCATCGCCGCCGAAGCGGCAGAGCGGGCGGCCCGCGAGCGGGGCTATCATCCGCTGCTTTTGTCGACCTACGTGGAGGGGGAAGCCCGCGAGGTGGGCAAGGTATTTGCGGCCATCGCCAGGGAGGTCGCCGCTGCCCAGCGGCCCGTCGCTGCCCCGGCCTGCATCATCGCCGGGGGCGAAACCACGGTCACGATTCGTGGCAGCGGCAAGGGGGGACGCAATCAAGAGATGGCCCTGTCCGCCGCCATTGCGCTGGCAGGATTGGACAATGCCGCCGTGGTCTGCCTGGCTACCGATGGCTCGGATGGCCCCACGGATGCGTCGGGCGCGCTGGCGGATGGCGCGACGCTCGCGCGGGCGGCTGCCCTGGGGCTGGACGCGCGGGCCTATCTGGCGAACAACGATTCCTACGCCTTTTTCCGTGCTCTGGATGACTTGCTGCTCACCGGACCGACAAATACGAATGTAAACGATCTGGTGTTCGTGTTCGTCTGGTAGAGAACGCAAAAAGGGGCCGATAATCGGCCCCTTTTTAACGCCAGGTAAGGGATCAGTCGAAATTCCGCAGGCTCTTCCGTTGCGCTTCGGACAGCACGGGTTCGGGGTCCAGGTTCTCCCTGATAATCTGGTTAATAGCCATCAGCAAGACCTCTCCCGTGCCATACAGCGCGTCACTGTTCTCATAGGGAACCAGGATCACCTGATCCGAGAAGGTCTGCGCCACGGCCATCACCTCCGGCCCGACGGAGGCCGCGTACTCGTCACTATGGGCCAGCGACTTGCGCGGCGGCAGCTTTTGCCCCGCGGCCTGCCAGTAATCCGCCAGGAAACGGACGAACTGGGCCACTTCGCGCGGGTGCTCGCAATCTTTTGTCATGTAATAGCCGTCCACATCTCCCAGCTCAAAGCCCGTGTCATTCTTGGGCAATGGGAGCATCTGCCAGTCCACCGTCCACTCGACGGGGGTATCCAGACCGCCCCGGCCACTGTACCAGCCCAACCAGACCCCGCAATATCCCCGAATAATGGCCTCCGTCATCCCGCCGCGGGGAAATGTCTTGCGGATGAAATCGGGGTCGGGAGCCACCGCGTGCAGGTTGAACAGCTCCGAATACCATTGGACTGCTTCTATCGTGTCCTGGTCGTCCAGCGTGGGCTGGGTGGGGTTCTCCAGGTCATCCACGATACTGCCCCCGTACAGGTAGATGAAAATGACGGGGTCTACCGACTCGGGAGTCGTACAGCAGCCCGCCACCTTGAGCTCTTCGTTGCCGGGCAGGCCGTCGGGGTTGTGCAAGGCGTCGCTCAGGGCCAGCATGTCGAACAGCGTCCAACTTTCCGCCGGGGCTTCCAGCCCCAGGGCTTGCAGCGCGGTCTTGTTCACATAGCTCACGTACAGGTCCAGCCCCGCCGGGACGCCATACTGCACCCCGTTGATGGACATGGCCTCCCAGACGCCCCCGTAATAATCCTCGCGGATAGAATGCCATTCATCGGTCAGGAATTCTTCCATCGGCTTGAGTAGATCCTGGCGGGCAATCTGGACGGCCCGGTCGTGGGTATCGCGAAACACGTCCACCTGACCGTTGCGGATGGCAGCATCCATCGCCCCGCCATTCCAACGATCTATCTCCACCGGCGTGACCGTGATCCAGGGGTATTTGGCGTGGAAGGCGTTCAGCAGCGGTTCCATGTTGGCGATATTTTGGCGATAGGCGAAGCGAATCTCTACCGGTTCGGGCGTCGGAGTGGGCATAAAGCTGCGGACAGCGGCACACCCTACGATCACCAGAACGAGCGCCAGCAGTAAACCAAGTCGGGCAATGCGCCAGATGGGCCTGAGAGATGGCATGGTCAGTCTCCTTCGTGTTTCGTCGATCACCGCTGATCTAGCGTAGACAAGGGAAGCGATTGATTAGGGCGCAAACGATGTGCCAAAACCGGACAAACGGGCTGTTTCTCGAATCAAGATCTATCACAGGGGAGACATCGTAACAATAGGCCAGACAGCACGCGTTGTCAAGAGCCGCGCGGCTGTCTGGTGGGTGTATCTCTCGCCCGGTCTATACCCCCGGCGGGGTGCCGAAATCGGGGATGGGCAGCCGCTCGCCCTCCCGCTGGGCCGATTCGTGGGCCACAATGCCCGGCGCGCAGTAGCGGGCGGCGTCCCACACGTTGTTGGGCGGAAGCTGCCCGGTCAGGCAAGCCTCGATAAAGTCGAGCACCAGGAACTGGTGGGAACCATAGTGACCGTTGCGCAGGCCGCGGAACTCGACTGGCAGCCGCTCCACGGGATGGACGGAAGAAACACCGGTAAAGAACTCTTCCGCCAGGGCAGCGGGCACGTCCTCCCGGCCCACATCGGCCAGCCGGAGCGGCTTGCAGGCCAGCGTTTCGCCAAGAGCGGTCATCTCCTGTGGGTTTTTGGTGACCCACACCTCGCCGTTGGCCTGTTCCTCGTAACACCCCTCGGTGCCATACATGCTCATCCGCACCGAGCGCCCCCCGACCAGCCCCACCCGCCGAAACTCGTTGATGCGGCACATGCCGCCATCCGACGTGCGGAAAAGGGCCGTCTCGTTGCTGAAGGCGTTCCCCCAACGACTCACCTCCGGGCGGAACACCCCGTCGTCGCTCCGGTCGGTATAGCCCAGGCAGGAAACGTGGGTCATGCGCGCGCCGGTCACCGAGAGGACCATGCTCACCGAATGAGAGGGGTACCACATGGGTGGAAAGCTGGCGTCTCGCTGCCACTCTGACCCGCCGCTGTGCTGGTAGGCATCGTAAAAGCCGTGGGACATATCGTGCAGATACTCACCCTCGGCATAGACGAACTGCCCGAAATCCCCCTGCTGAAAGCGCCGACGGCAGTAAAGGGTAGATGGGTAATAGTAGCTGGTTTCACCCATCATGTAGGTCAGGCCGGTGCGTTGCACTGTCTCCACCAGGGTGTGCAGTTCTTCCAGCGTGACGCCCGCCGGGACGGCGGAATAGACATGCTTGCCCGCACGCAGGGCCTGTGCCGCCTGCGGGCCATGCATCCAGCGCTGCGTGAGGATGGCGATGGCGTCCACATCGCTGCGGCACAGCTCCTCCAGCGAGGCAAAGGTGCGGGCGACGCCGAAGCGTTGGGCCATCTCGGCGCGACGCTCAGGGATCAACTCGGCGATGCACACCTCGTCCACGGCGGGGTGTGCCTGGAACAGGGGGATAAAGCTGCCTGCAAAAAGGCCGGTGCCACATACTCCGATGGTCAGTCCCATGATTCTGTCTCCTTACAGACGCTTTTCGATATGCCTACAATCCCAGCAAATAGTGGTACAGTGCACGGGCAATGGCCCGGCCAAAAGCACGGGCCGACGTGATAGTGACCTCTGCGCCGCTGGCGGTGGCGTAAGGGATTTCCACCAGCAGGCTGGCCGCCACGCCGGGGATCGTCCCGATCCAGCGTTCCGATGTACGCGGGGCGCCGCTCATAGTATTCCACTCCACGCCGAACGGCAGGTTGTTGCGGGTGAAATAGGGCAACCCGCCGTGCGACTCCCCCTCTAGAAGCTGGCAGAAGCGCCGCCCCTGGGCGGTCAGCGCCTCGTCCGGCCCCTCGACAAAGTGGATCACCTCGTGCCTGCCGCCCCGCATCCAGGGGCAGTGCAGGTCCAGGTAAAAGCGCAGTCGCCCCTCAGCCCACGCGGGCAACAGCTCCCGAATGGCCCGCGTCGTCGGGTAGAGGCTGCCTTCCGGGCCGTAATCCTCCCAATGGTCGTGCGGATGGCGGGCTTTGCCCTGGTCCCCGTCCTCCACGCCGTCCTTATCGACAAAGGGAACGGCTAGAAACTCGACGTTGTCGCGCAGCCAACCGCCCTCCTGCGAGCCGGTAAGCACCTCTTCCAGCAGGCCCTCCAGGCTATAGGTGGCAATGGACTCGCAGGCGTGGTGGCGGGAGGTCAGGAACACCCGATGGGCTGCCCTGCCATCCAACCTGCCCGCGCGCAGCAACTCGACGGGGCGCCCCTTGTCGGAATGGCATAGGATGTCCGGGCGCAGATAGGGGGAATGGGCGTGACGTTGTAAAAAGCGGGCCAGGTGTTCTTGTAAATAAGGGATGGTGAAAGAGAGGCGCACGTCGTCGGCCCCGGCGGGGAGGTGGTACCAAAAGCTCTGCCCATCCACCTGCTCTATGCCCAGCCAGCGCCAGGTCTGCCCGCCATCGTCGCTGACCGCCGGGCCGCGCGCGCCGATGGCCGGGCTGGCCGTGAAGCGGAAGGTGAGGGTGCGCCCCGCGCCCCCACGCACGCGCAAGGACCAGTAGAACCAGTCTCTCGACGTGTCGCGCAGGTCCTGGTGCAGGGAAATCGTGTCCCCCTGTATCTGGTCGATGACAATGTTGCCTCCGGCAAAATCGGCATCCAGGTTGAGCATCCGCGCGGTCTCCTTCCGGGCAGTCTTAAGTAAGCGATGGGGCCGTTAGCGCCATGCGTATGATAGGCCGGAACAGGGCGATTGTCCATCCTGCGCAGGCCGCCGACCCTGACATACCCTTCGGCGGGGCGAGCGTTTGGGAAGCTGTCCGTCGCAGAAAAAGTAAGCCAAAACGCGTAGATACGATTGGGTAATTCAGCGGATGTACGGAGAGCGAACCCGCGGTATACTGCGATTGAAGTTAGGAACGAGGCTTGAGCTCGACGACGACGACCTTGTAGACGGTTTTGTTGGGCGGCCTTGGCTGTTACCTCATCCGGCGCGAGGGACAGCGCTTCTTCTCCTCCTTGGTGAACGAGCCTCATCGGTCGCAGTGGGCGGCGATGGATGAGGCTCGTTCTAATTATGCCAGGTCAGAAGCGCACCGGATGAGACATCGTACAGGTGTTGGGACGTTTGAGCCTGCTAGATGGAGTATTCCGTGCAAAATAGTCGAACGGGAGCAAGGGTGCTCATGGACCCAATTCGCATTCTGCTGGCCGATGATCATGTCACGGTGCGACAGGGCACACGCCAGATATTGGAGCGCGAACCGGCTTTTCACGTCATCGCCGAAGCCAACGACGGTCAAGAAGCGCTTGCACTCGTGGAAGAGTGGCACCCAGACCTGGCTATCCTCGATAGCAGTATGCCCCTGCTGAGTGGCATCGAGGCTACCAGACGGATCAGAAAAATCTCACCACAGACAGCCGTCCTGGTGCTGACCTCGTACGACGATGCCCGATACGTCTCGGCCCTGTTGGAAGCGGGCGCAGCGGGCTATCTGCTGAAAAACGCGCGCAGCAACGAACTGATTCAGGCCGTCCGCCGGATCACGTTTGGCACAGATGCTCCGGGAAGGCTCTTCCGGGCGCGCAGATCGGCTGGCATGGAAACCCCGGCCTGACGCCATCAGGCAAACTACACAGCCTTCCATTCCCCACCCTACGGGTGGCGGCAGGGTGGTTATTCCTCTCACAATTTTCCCATCTGTTGTCATACCCGGCTTTACCGCGCTGTCAGGTTGCACGCTTGCGCCAAGACGGCGGTGGATGAGGATAAAGCAATTGGCGCCGTAACGCTCCATGCCGCTGGCTGTGGCCGGGGACCTTTGGTCCCCGATGGGGCTACGAGGTAGGAGGCTGTTTTGCCAGCAGGAAAGCGATGGCGCTGTGCCAGGGGACCGTTTGCCCGGCCAGTTGGCGCTGAAACAGCGTTTGGATGCTGGCGATGGCTTCTGGCGCCAGGAGCCGGGCGAGGTGTTGTGCATAGCTGGGGCGTGTGCCCTCCGAAGCAGCGCTGAACCAGCGCTGAATCTGGTCGGTGGTAATCAAGTATTCCCTGGCAGCTTGCCAGACCTCTACCTGCACGCTGGCAAACCCCGCCGCCGTAAAAGCCTGCTCCAAATCGGCGGCATCCCAGTTGGTCATGTGGTCCTGCAGGTCCGCGTAGATGGCCTCTTCGGCCTGCTGCCAGGTGGCGCGCACCTCTGCCCCCAGGGAGCTGGCATCTATCAACTCGTAGAGTCGCTGGGCATGGCGGGGGACCACCTCGGCTATGCTGATGGCCCCAGCGGGTTGCAGTAGCCCGGCCAGCAGCCGTGCGATTCCCGTCTTGTCCGTGCATTGCGTCAGGCTATTGCGCCCGACGATCAGGTCGAACCGGGGCGGCTCGGCACTGCTGGCTCGCAGCAGCGCGGGCAAATCCTGTAGCATTCCTTCCAGGATAAAGGGGCGCTCGACTTCGGGCAGGCGTGCCACTTGCTGGGTGAGGGCTTGGGCCGCGCGCGGGTCGGCGGCCAGCGCCCAAATTCCCCCTTCGGGTGCGCGCCGCAGGGCTTCCCAGGTCAACAGGCCCGTCCCGGCGTTCAGGTCCAGCACGACGTGGTGGCGCTGCACGTTCACCGGGGCGAACAGTCGGTCTCGAATTTCCCCCAACTCCTTGCCGGTGTCGCTAATGGTGCGTTGCAGCCAGCGGTCGCGGGCGCGATCCGCCGGGGAAAAGGTGAGCGCCTCGGGGTTGCCGTCGGTTTCGAGCATGGCGGCCAGTTGCTCCTCGCGCCGCCGCTCTACCTGCTCCTTGATGTGCGCCTCATAGCCCTGGTTGCTCGGCTCGTAGAACATGCGCCCCTGCAATGCGTCGGGCAGGTACTGCTGCGCGACCCAGTGGTCCCGGTAGGCGTGGGGATACATATATCCCTCTCCGTGGCCGAACCCCTCTTTGTCACGGCTGGCGTCCTTGAGAGGGGTGGGAACCTGCCCTTCGGGCTCCTGCTCCACCACTTGCAGCGCGTCAAAGAAGGCCATTGCCGAGTTGGATTTGGGCGCGGTCGCCAGGTATAGCGCGGCGTGCGTCAGGTGGAAGCGGCCCTCCGGCAGCCCCACCCGCTCAAAGGCTTCTGCCGCCGCGTTGACCACCACCAGCGCCTGCGGGTCGGCCATGCCCACATCCTCGCAGGCCAGGATGATCATTCGCCGGAAGATGAACCGGGGGTCTTCGCCCGCATAGACCATCTTTGCCAGCCAGTACAGCGCCGCGTCGGGGTCCGAGCCGCGTACTGACTTGATAAATGCGCTGATGGTATCAAAGTGGTAATCCCCTTCGGGGTCGTATAGCACGGCCCGCCGCTGGATGGATTCCTCGGCGACGGCCATGTCAATCTCGATGGTCCCGTCGGGTCGCGGCTCGGTGGTCTCTACGGCCAATTCCAGCGCATTCAGGATGGAACGCGCGTCCCCATTGGCGACATTTACCAGATGCTCCAGCGCGTCCGGGTGCAGGTTCACCTTTTTGCCCCCATAGCCGCGTTCCGGGTCGCGCAGCGCCGCATAGGCCACGGCCCGCAGATCATCCTCAGTGAGGGGCAACAACTGGAACACCCGGCTGCGGCTTAACAGCGCCCGGTTGACCGAGAACCAGGGGTTTTCGGTGGTCGCGCCGATCATCAAGATGGTGCCATTCTCCACCCAGGGCAGCAGGGCATCCTGTTGGGCCTTGTTCCAGCGGTGTACCTCGTCGATAAACAGGATGGTGCGCTGGCTGTACAGGTTGCGCTGTTCCTGCGCCTGGGCGGTGACCTCGCGGATGTCCTTGACGCCCGCCAATACGGCGTTCAGGGTGACGAACAGCGAGCGGGTGGTGTTGGCGATCACCATCGCCAGCGTGGTTTTGCCCGTGCCCGGCGGCCCGTAAAAGATCAGGGAGGAGAGCTGGTCTACCTGGATGGCTCGCCGCAGCAGGCGGCCAGGGCCGAGAATGTGCCCCTGACCCACGAACTCGTCCAGCGTGCGCGGGCGCATGCGCGCCGCGAGAGGGGCCTCCCGGTTGAACTGCTCTTTGCGCGCCTGGCTAAAGAGGTTGTCAGTCTGCATGGTCGTTGGCCGACGGGGAACCGTGTTCGGACGACTTCCGCGCCGAGAGCTGGCGGCGGCGGGTAGTCAGCGCACGCTTGACGCGCTGCCAGACGCCCTGTATGCCGCGCATCTGTTCCTCGGTGACCGTGTGCGCGCTATAGCGTGCCTCCAGAAAGGCCTGCGTCAGCGCCTCTACGTCCACGTCGGCGTCGGGCATCTGGCTGGCCAACATGCGTTGATACTCGAGGGGCGTCATGGACGCGGGCCTGCCGAATCCCTGGGTATTGGCGCGGTGCGCGATGGAAAGGTAGAAATAGCGCACCCGGTCGCGCGGGGATAGCCTGTGCAGGGAGAGATAACGGCCCGTGCGCTGGGCGAGGCGAGCACGGCGGCGGGCAATACTCTGGACGACGCTTTGCCGCAACCGGCCAATGGCCTGGCGCGTGTCGCGCCGCAAGCTTTTCCAAAGGTTGCCGATCCATCGTAGCAGGGGTGTCATGGAAAGCTGCTTAAAGATGTCCCAGCGGTCCCCGAGGAAGTGATAGACGGAATAACCGGCCACGCCGATGATGATGAACCAGAACAGCAGCGAGCGCACGAATTGCCACCAGGCCACCGGCTCGCTCTCCCCCGTGGAAGGCGCAGGCGGGGGCAGCATGGGCTGGCTCATGGTGGGGGCAGGCGGGGGGGCTGCCTGCTCTCCTCTGAACAAGGAAAGCACCAGGCCCACCACGTACGAGATGATGAACAGGATCAGGCCGACGATCTGCGTAATGATGTGCAGAATCCACCAGAGCACGGTGGACAGGACGTCCATGATTCCCACCGAATAATCTACTGGCAGGAGCGCCGCCACCAGCGCGATGAGCAGCAGGAAACCCAGCACCAACTGTAGCCACCGCTTACCCAGCTTCCCCAGGATGGGGATGCTTTGCAGCTCCCAATTCGCTTTGAGAATGATATAGTGCGCCTGACTGATCAGCAAAAAGCCGATGACAAAGTACAGCAATACGTTTGCGATGATCCCAGAGCTGCGGGCATGTTCCAGGGAGAGCAATTGGCGCAGGTTGACCAGCGACAGGCCGGTCAGGACCAGCATAAAGATGCCGCCGCCAAAGAAGGTATTGATCAGGCCGCGCAGCTTGGCCGTGCGGTCCACACGGCCCCGCGATGGCGCAGTGCTCCACAGGTCATAGCGGGGGTCGGTAGTCGCGGGGGCTTTTTCCGCCTCGGTGGCCTCTAGCTCCTTCATGGTTTGCGCCAGCCCCAGGGCCATTACCCAGATAGCTACCATCAGCACGCCGATGATCAGGAACAGGGCATCAAAGAACGATACGGCGTTCACCGTCCAGGAGGCCACGTCTTCAGCCAGCCCGGCCAAGCCCTCCCGCAGGGAGAGGCCCAGCCGCAGGATCAGCAGCAGTACAATCCACTCTGCAAAGCGGAACCGGGATTTGTCTCGGCCCGATAGACGCAGGCGCTTCACGGTGCGCCAGGCGTGAATGCTTTCCAGGGAGACCAGGAAGGCCAGCACGCTCACGAACGTCCCCGGCCATAGGGGCGTCAGGGAATTGATAAACTGCGAGAAGGAAACTGCCAGACAGGTGATCATCCCGGCTATACCCAGCGGGCGGAGCACTTCTTCCAGGGTGACGGTAAGAAATTGGCGTTCTTTGGTCTGTTTTTCGGCGTTGGGCGCTTCCACCGGCCCTTCCTCTGCGGATAGCGCCGGGCCAGTCGGTGTGCGATCAGATCCTCCAGACATCTAGGTCCCTTTCTTCCCACACTTCGTAGGCGGCTATCCCGACCTCTTTGGCCCGCTGCTTGACATTGGCAAACGGCGCGCGCGGGTCCAGCACCACCAGGATCACGTGAAAGCCCGCCCGCTTCATCAGCAGCAGGTTATCGAACAGGGCCTCGTCGGCATCGGCGGTGATGATGATGCCGGTGCTGCCCCAGGTCAGGTGCAAGCGCGCCTGCCGGAGCAAATCGTTAAAGGGGATCTGCTCTCCCATCTGCACGCGAGCCAGTACATCCAGGATGTGCATCAACTGCTCCTGCCCTTTGCGCGGGGGCAGGATGATGCTCTGGGCTTGTTCTGGGTCTGCCAGGGGGTCCAGCCCATTGGAGGCCAGGCCGACGGTCTGGCGCTGCTCGATGAGGCAATGGGCGATGGAGGCGGCGGTAGTGATGGCCAGCTCTGTCGCCGAGATGGCCCGCTGGACGGTGTACTCGGTTCGGTTCAGGTTCAAGAAGATTTGCGACTCGATGGAAATAGCCGGTTCAAAGCGCTTGACCTGCAACGTGCCTTTGGTAGCCGTCGTTTTCCAGTGGATATGCCGCAGGCTGTCGCCGCTTTGGTAATCGCGCACGCCCACCATCCGGCTGGGGTCTTCGTAGATGCGTTGCTTGGTGGGCACAGACCCAAAGGGCGTCTGGGCCGGTACGCCAATGGCTTTGAGCGGGACGATGCGGGGATAGACGATCAGGTAATCTCCGTGCGCCATGACCTTCTCGTAGGAGATCATACCGAACAGGTCCCCGGAATAGAGGGTCAGCGGGCCAATGTCATAATAGCCCCGACGGCGGCAATCCAGTTCATAGTCCAGCGTGCGCTTTTCCTTGGACCATAGGGAGAACACCGACCGGATAAAGTTGGGGGACTTTAAATGGATGGGCAGGCTCTCGTGCAGCCGCAACCAGGGCATGGGCAACCAGCTTTTGTTGCGGATGTCGAGCTTGATCTGCACCTGGTCTCCTAAAAAGGCCCGGTTCAGGTACTCGCGATGCACGTCCACACTGCGCAGCGCCCGCTCGGTCCAGATGCGAGACACCAGGTAGATTCCGAATAGAAAATACAGAATGTAGAAAAAGAAATCCACCCGCAGCAGCGCGGCAATCAAGAACAGTCCTATGATGAAAGCGAGCAGATTGGTCATGGCTTCCTATCCCTGCCGTTGGGCCTATCGGGTTAGCCTTCGCCAACCTCACCAATGTCCAGCTTGGTCTCTGCCAGAAGGCTTTGGAGGATGCGGGGGACGTTGTTCCCTCGCAGGGCGCTCTCCGGCTTGACGATCAGCCGATGGCCCAGGATCAACGGGGCCAGCCGTTTGACATGGTCCGGCAGGACGTAATCCATCCCCTGAATGGCGGCCAGCGCCTGAGCGGCCTTGTAGAGGCCCAGGCTGGCGCGGGGGCTGGCTCCCAGGGCTAGGTCGCGATTCTCGCGGGTGCCGCGCACCAGGCGCACAATATAGGACCGCACGGTTTCATCCACCGCCACATCCCAGATATCCGACTGGAGCTTGAGCACGTCGTTTCCGTCGACCACCTGGCTAATGCTCTCGATGGGATGGACCCGGCGAAGGTTCAGCAAGATTTGTTGCTCATCGTCGAACGATGGGTAGCCCAAGTTGATGCGCATGAGAAAGCGGTCGAGCTGGGCTTCTGGCAGGGGAAAGGTCCCTTCGTATTCGATGGGGTTCTGAGTGGCGATGACCAGGAAGGGGCGTGGGAGGGCGCGGGTGACGCCGTCCATCGTCACTTGATACTCGCCCATCGATTCAAGCAGAGCAGACTGGGTGCGGGGCGTGGCCCGGTTCACCTCATCTGCCAGGAGGACGTTCACAAAGGCCGGGCCTGGCCGAAACTCGAACTCGCTGGTCTTCTGGTTGTAAATGGAGACGCCGGTCACATCGTTGGGCAGCAGGTCGGGAGTACATTGCAGCCGCTTGAAGGTGCATCCCAGGGAGATGGCCACAGAGCGGGCCAGCATGGTTTTGCCCACCCCCGGCACATCCTCAATGAGCACATGTCCTTCACAGAACAAGGCTACCATGACTAGCTCGATGGCCTCGCGCTTGCCCACGATAACCCGCTCTACATTGTCCATGACCGATTGAGCAAAAGCTTCGACGTCCTTGATTGGCATGATTGGAAGCCCTTTCTGCGCATTGGTGTGTGTGCGCATTTATTGTACGCTCATTAGCTCTGGCTGGCAAGGGTGCTGCGGCATGCATGCCGAGCGGCGCGCGCGTCAGGAGGTCGGGTTTGGCGGCTCGGAATCGCCCTCCCCGTGGAACCAGTAGCCCACGCCATACCGCGTGCGCAGGTAGGTGGGCTGGCGGGGGTCATCCTCAATCTTGTGGCGCAGGTGACTCATATACAGCGAAAGATAATCGGACGCTTTTTCGTCCGTATCATCCCAGAGGGAGCGCGCCAGTTCCTCGCGGGGGACAATCCGCCCGCGTCGCTCGAACAGGTACATCAGCAGCTTGTATTCCGTATGGCTGAGTTCGATCCGCACTCGGCGTTTCGCCACGTACTGCCGCATGGGATCGACGCACAGCGTGCCATCGTCGTAGCGCCTGGGGGTGAACTCGTGTCCGGCAAAACGGCGCATAATGGCTTGAATGCGGGCCTGCAATTCGGCCATCCCAAAGGGTTTGACCAAATAGTCGTCGGCCCCTAGCCGGAGCGCCTGGACAACGTCTCCTTCCTCTCCCACGCCCGTGAGAAAGATGATGGGGGTCTGGCAATTCTCGCGCAACATCTTGCAGACTTGATAGCCATCCATGTCAGACATGCAGACGTCCAGGAGAATGATATCCGGGGATAGGGCGTAGGCCGAACGGATTCCCTCTATACCACTCAATGCCTTGAACATTTCATGGCCTGCCAGTTCAAGGTGCTGGCATAGAATGCGTCCAAAGGTCAGATCATCATCGATTACCAGGATGCGCAAGGAGACCTCCACCCACAGAGTGCGCCAAGTATAGCGAAGGTTTGGCCCCTAGTCAACGTTGTACGTGCGAACACCGGGAACCCGAGGACTCGGTTGCAGATTGTGTGGGTGACTTTTGCGCCTGTGTTGGCGGGAAACAAGGGAGACTTGGCCGAGTGCTCTGGCCTGCGCCCAATGCTACCCGGCGATCTCGCTGCTAGACCTGCAACGCAT